>Ga0209300_1000272_pt1 | contig 30188 bp, 35 predicted proteins | sample Shrwel_input2_RT_FD_187535 | JGI IMG/M metagenome (GOLD analysis project Ga0209300, IMG submission 187535) | Subsurface microbial communities from deep shales in Ohio, USA - Utica-3 well 1 S input2 RT (SPAdes) (version 2) ... | reverse complement strand
TCCTGATCGACCACCGGCCGGCCGAGCAGTGCATCACGCACCGCGCCGCCCACCCGGTAGACCGCGAGCCCGACGAGACGTGGGTCGCGGGTCATCGCTCGACCCGCTGCGGGTGGCGGTGCTCCCAATCGGTGAAGCCGCCGTCCAGGCTGTAGACGCGCTCGAAGCCCTGCCCGGCCAGCCAGCTTGCGGCCTGCTGGCTGGAGTGGCCGTGGTAGCAGACCACCACCAGGGTCGCGTCACGCGGCGTGGCGTCGATCAGCTCGCCGACGGTGGCGTTGTCGACGTGGCGGCTGCCGGGGATGTGCCCGCGCGAGAAGCTCAGCGGGTCGCGGATGTCGACCAGGGTCACGGCGGTGCCGTCATCCAGCCAGCGAGTCAGAGTGGCGTGATCGAGGTATTCGAAGGCGGGTTGCGTCATGCAGACCTCCCGGGAAAGTGTGCGGGCGACGCGTCAGCGCCGCGTGGTGCAGGGTACGCTGACCCGCGTGCCGTCGGCCAGGTCCAGGGCGGTGAGAGAGCCGCCCCACACGCAGCCGGTGTCCAGCGCCTCGACCCGCACCGCGGCCTGAGGCGTCCGGCCTTCCAGCGCCGCCCAGTGGCCGAACAGGATGCGTGGGTCGTCGTCGCGGGCATAGCGGAACCAGGGCGCGAAGCCCGGCGGCGCCGAGTCCAGCCCCTCCTTGGCGTCGAAGTCCAGGGTGCCGTCGGCGGCGATGAAGCGCATGCGGGTAAAGACGTTGACGATCGCCCGCAGGCGATCGACGCCCGTTAGATCGTCGCACCAGCGCGCCGGGGTGTTGCCGTAGAGCTGGGCGAGAAACTCGCCGGCCCGTTCGCCGCGCAGGCAGGCGGCGACCTCGTCGGCCAGCGCCCGGGCCTGATCCAGCCCCCAGTGCGGCAGCAGCCCGGCATGGGTCATCAGGGTGCGGTCGGCGGTGCCGCGGCCGTCGTCGACCCACAGCGGACAGCCCTGCAGCCAGTCGAGCAAGGCGGCGCCGTCCGGCGCCTCGAGAATCGGCGCCAGGGTGTCCTTGCGCTTGAGCGCCTGCCCGCCGCGCGCCACGGCCAGCAGGTGCAGGTCGTGATTGCCCAGCACCACGCGTGCCGCATCACCCAGCGCGGCCACTTCGCGCAGGCAGGCCAGCGATCCCGGGCCGCGGTTGACCAGGTCGCCGGCGATCCACAGGGTGTCGCGGCGCGGGTCGAAGCTCAGCCGCTCGAGCAGGGCGACGAACTCGGCATGGCAGCCCTGCAGGTCTCCGATGGCATAGGTGGGCATGAAATCCTCGCACTCGGGTCGGTGAAGCCGTCAGTGAACCTGGTTGGGACCGGCCAGGCGGAACGGCGCGATGGGTACCTCGAAGGGGCGACTGGCGGCCGTGTCCAGGCAGGTGTAGGCCCCTTCCATGACCCCCACCGGCGCTTCCATGACGGCCCGGCTGGTGTAGCGGAAGGTCTGCCCCGGGGCGATCATCGGCTGCTTGCCGACCACCCCCTTGCCGCGCACCTCCCGCACCTGGCCGCTGCCCTGGGTGATCCGCCAGTAGCGCGCCAGCAGCTGGATCGACTGCGACGAATGGTTGTGCACGGTGATGGTGTAGCTGAAGACGTAGCGCTGCTCGGCGGGCGATGACTCATCGGCCCGATACTGCGGCACCACGTCGACATGCACGGCCTCGCTCAACGCCTCGATCACGATGCCTCTCCCGCCAGGTGGTTGGTGATGGCGACCAGCTCGGCCACGCTCAGGGTCTGCGGTCGCCGCGAGGGATCGATGCCCAGCGCCTCGAGCGCCTCGCCGGACAGCCGTCCCTTGAGATTGTTGCGCAGCGTCTTGCGCCGCTGGTTGAAGGCCTCGCGCACCACCTCGGCGAACAGCGCCTCGTCCGTCGCCGGATGCGGCAGCTCGGCGTGGGGCTCCAGCCGCACGATCGCGGAGTCCACCTTGGGCCGCGGGGTGAACGCCTCGGGCGGCACGGTGAACAGCGCCGTCACGCGGCAGTGGTACTGGGCCATGATCGACAGCCGCCCCCAGTCGGCGCTGCCGGGCGTGGCGGCCAGCCGGTCCACCACTTCCTTCTGCAGCATGAAGTGCATGTCGGCGATCGCCGCCCGCGACTCGAGCAGGTGGAAGATCAGCGGCGTGGAGATGTTGTAGGGCAGGTTGCCCACCACCCGCAGCGGCTCACCGTCACCCCGCAGCGCCGCGAAATCCAGGGTCAGGGCATCCCCCTCGTGGATCACGAAGCCGGGATGGTTGAAGAACTGCACGCGCAGCCCCGGGATCAGGTCGCGGTCCAGCTCGATCACCTCCAGCACGCCGTCGGCCGCCTCGACCAGCGGCTCGGTCAGGGCTCCCTGGCCGGGGCCGATCTCGACGAGGCGCTGCCCGGGGCGCGGCGCGATGGCGCGCACGATGCGCGAGATGACGCCCGGGTCGCGCAGGAAGTTCTGGCCGAAGCGCTTGCGGGCGCGGTGCCGGGGCGGCCGAGTGTCGGTGGAGCGTGAAGGCATCGAAAGCGAATTCCTTGGATATGACGAACGTCGGACGAACCGCCGACCGCATCAGGCCCGGCGGGCTCGCGCCATGTCGGCGGCCATGCTCAGCGCGACCCGCAGGCTGCCCGGGTCGGCACGGCCGCTGCCGGCCAGGTCGAGCGCCGTGCCGTGATCCACCGAGGTGCGGATGATCGGCAGCCCCAGAGTGATGTTGGCGGCGCGACCGAAGCCGGCGTACTTGAGCACCGGCAGCCCCTGGTCATGATACATCGCCAGCACCGCATCGATCCCGTCCAGGTGGCGCGGGGTGAACAGGGTGTCCGCCGGCAGCGGGCCGACGAGATCGAGCCCGTCCTCGCGCAGCCGCGTCAGGGTCGGCTCGATCACCTCGAGTTCCTCGCGACCCAGGTGCCCGCCCTCGCCGGCGTGGGGGTTGAGGCCGCACACCGCGATGCGCGGCCGGGCGATGCCGAAGTGACGCCTGAGGTCGGCATCGAGGATGCTCAGCACCCTCGCCAGCCCCTCGGCCTGGATGGCATCGGCCACCTCGCGCAGCGGCAGATGGGTGGTGGCCAGGGCCACGCGCAGCGCCCGGCCGGCGGCGTCATCGCCGTGAGCGAGCCGGGTGGCGAGCATCATCACCACCTCGTCGACGCCGCAGGCGTCGCGCAGGTACTCGGTGTGCCCGGTGAAGCCGGCATGGCCGCCGTCGATGATCACGCCCTTGTGCAGCGGCGCGGTGACCATCGCCTGCGCCCGCCCGTCGCGGCAGGCGGCGATGGCCACATCGAGCGTCTCGAGCACGTAGCCGGCGTTGACCGGGTAGAGCACGCCCGGCTCGGCGGGCGCCGCCAGCGCCACCGGCCAGACCGGCAGCACGCCGGGGCGCGGGGCGGGCAGCGCCGCACCGGGGTCGCAGGGCTCGAGCATCAGATCGAGTCCCAGTCGCCGGGCACGCTCGGCGAGCAGCGCCGGATCGCCGATCGCCACGATCCGCCCGGGCAGCGCCGGCGCCGTGGCGGCCAGCTGCAGGGTCAGGTCGGGGCCGACCCCGGCCGGCTCGCCGGTGGTCAGGGCCAGGACGGGCGTGGTGCTCATGACGAGGTGTCGAGGCGTTCGTCGACGTAGGCCTCGGCGCGGATCTGCTGCTGCCAGGCCTCGAGCTCGTCATTGACCTTGCGCTGGAACAGCGTCTGGCGAACCTTGTCGCGACGGGCCTCGTCGCTCACGTCGCGCTGACGCCGGTTCTCGACCTGGATGATGTGGTAGCCGAAGCGCGAGCGTACCGGCTGGCTGACCTCGCCCACTGCCAGGCGGCTGGCGGCATCCTCGAAGGCCGGCACCATCTGCCCCGGGCGCACCCAGCCCAGCTCGCCGCCGTTGAGCGCGCTGCCGCGATCGTCGCTGACCTGCTGGGCGACGCTGGCGAAGTCCTCGCCGCCCATGATGCGCGCCCGCGCCTGCTCGGCGAGCCGGCGGGCCTGATCGGCATCGCGGTTGGGATTGGTCTGGATCAGGATGTGGCGGATCTTCTGCTCCTGGACCAGCGTGGGCTTTTGATCCTGGCCGCCCTTGCGCTCGAGCAGCTTGACCAAGTGGAAGCCGCTGGGGCTGCGCAGGGGCTGGCTGACATCGCCCACCGCCAGGGTCGGCACCACATCGGCGAAGACCGTGGGCAGCTCGGCGCCGCTGCGCCAGCCCAGGTCGCCGCCCTGCAGGGCGTTGGCACCATCGGATTGCGCGGCCGCGAGCTCGGCGAAGTCGGCGCCGTCCTGCAGGCGTTGATAGAGCGACTCGGCCTGCTGCTGCGCCTGACGCACCTGGTCCGGCGACGGCGACTGGGGCAGCGCCACCAGGATGTGGCCCAGGTGATAGCGGACATTGGCATCGGCGCCCTGCTGCGCCAGGTAGCGATCGACTTCCTGGTCGGAAATCTTGACCTGGCTGGCCACGCGGCGCTCCTGGAGCTGGCGGATCAGCATCTGGCGGCGCACCTGGTCGCGCACGTCGGCCAGCGTCAGGCCGTCCTTCTTCAGGGCCTCGGCGAACTGGTCGAGGCTCATGCCGTTGTTCCTGGCGACCGAGCGCACGGCCCGGTTGAGCTCGGTATCGTCCACCGTCAGGTTGGCCTTCTTCGCCATCTGCAGCTGGATCTGCTCGAGCACCATGCGGTCGAGCACCTGCTGGCGCAGCACCGAATCGGGCGGCAGGTCGATGTTGCGCTTGGCCAGCTGGCTGCGCGCCTGGGCCACCCGGTCGGCGAGTTCGCTGGCCATGATGGCGTCGTCGTTGACCACCGCGACGATCCGGTCGAGCGGCTGCTCGGCGGCCGACGCCACGCCGGAGACGGCCAGCACCAGCGCCAGACCGAGCGATGCAAACAGACCTCTGCGCATGAAAAACCTCGTTACGTTCAGAATCGGGTCGGTTGATAACCGGGAATAGACTGCGCGAAGGCGTTGTCGGTTCCCTGGCCGACGCCGCCCAGCCCCTTGAGCACGAACCGCAGGAACAGCCCGCTGTCCGTGTAATCGTCGGCGATGGTATTGGCGGTGTCGTTGTCCTCGATCCATTCGCGCCAGGCCACCTGGACACCGTAGCAGCAGTCGTTCCACTGCACGCCGAACAGCTTGTCCAGCGCCCGGCGGTTGGTGTTGTCGTAGGTGTAGCGGCCGATCAGATCGAGCTTCGCGCCGGCCTTGTAGGCGAAGGACATGTCGAAGTCCTCGCGGTTGTAGCCCAGCTGGTCCTCGGGGTCCCCGGAGGGGTCGAAGCCCTGGAGCTCCCAGCGGTAGCCCAGGTTGAGGACATGTCCCGCCGGATGCCGGTAGCGCAGATAGGCGGCGCTGCGCTCGGTCAGCTGGCGATGCGCATCGTAGAGCCACTCGTAGCGGGTGCTCCAGCGCTCGCTGAGCTGCCAGTCGAGGCGCGTGACCACCGGCGAGTGATCCCGGGTGGCATCGTACCAGCGGGCGGGCTGGGTCTGACGATCCGGCAGCGCGAGATCGCCCTCCATGCCGATGACCCGGTCGTCGAAGTAGGTGCTCCGGCCGACGCTCAGCGCGAAGCGCTCGCGACCGCTGGCGTCCTCGAGAAAGCGCGTGCTCACCCCGTAGGAGACCTTGTTGACGTCGCCCACCCGGTCGCTGCCGACGAAGCGGTACGGCGACCACAGCCGATCGTAGGAGAACGCCTGGGCGTCGGTGTCGAAGTCGGGAAACTCGCTCTGGTCGCGCGCCGGCACGTAGGCGTAGTAGAGGCGCGGCTCCAGCGTCTGCCGCCAGGCCTCGCCGAACAGCTGCGCATCGCGCTCGAAGATCAGCCCGGCATCCACCGAGGAGACCGGCACGGTACGGCTCAGCGAGGTGTCACGCGGGGTGTCGAGTTCCCGGTAATCGAGCTGGTAGCGGGTATCGCGCAGCGTGAAGCGCGGCTCGACATAGCCCCACGGCCGCTCGAGGCGCCAGCCCACCGTCGGCGCCAGGTCCAGCCGGGTGCCCACGGCCGCCTCGCGGATCGGCACCCGGCGGGCATCCACGTCCCGCCAGAAGTAGGTGACGTTGGACTGCCACTGGGTGTAGAGGCCGCCGGGCCGGGACCAGCGGGCGTCGGCGGTCAGGCTGGGCAGCCGGTAGAAGGGCTTGTCGCGGTCGAGCAGCGGGTAGTCGAGATACTGGTAGCCCTGCGCCTTGGCCTGCAGGTGCCAGGTATTGCCGTTGTAGTCGAGCTGCGCCAGCCGCGGCAGGTAGTCGGTGCCCATCTCGGCGAAGCTGCGGCCGAAGTCGTCGAAGTAGCGGCCGTCGCTGGCGGCGCCGTAGCGCAGCCGGTACGGGGTACGCGGCGAGAAGCGCCCGAGGTGGCGATAGTCGATGTACCAGCGATCCTCGCCCTCGAAGGCATTGGCGGGATCGTTGGGGTTGGCATGGCTGCCGCCCTGGTCGTTGGCCAGGTAGGCGCCCTCGATCTGGCCGGCATCCTCGCCGAACAGGTAGCGGAACTGGCCGCCGAGCATCATGCCGTGATTGCTGATCCAGCGCGGCGTGAGGGTGGCATCGTAGTTGGGCGCCAGGTTCAGGTAGTAGGGCTGGGTGTAGTCGAGCCCGCCGCCGGTGAAGCCGAAGGTCGGCCACAGGAAGCCGGACTGGCGGCGATCGTCGAGCGGGAAGCGGATCCACGGCCAGTAGAAGACCGGCACATGACCGACCTCCAGCCGGGCGTGCCTCGCCGTGCCGTAGCCCGCCTGGCGATTCAGGACCACGTCGTTGCCCACCACCCGCCACAGCCGGCTGCCGGGCTCACAGGTGGTGAAACTCGCCTCGCGCAGGCGATAGCGACCATCCTCGAGGCGCGCCAGCCTCGCCGCATCGCCCCGCAGGCGCTGACCGTGAAGTACGTAGTGAGCGGTATCGATGCTCGCGGCGTCACTGTTCAGGGACAACTGGCCGGCATCACCGCGCACCAGCACTCCCTGGTCGCGCAGCGTCAGCGGGCCCTCGGCGAAGGCGGTGTCACGCGCCGCGTTGACCCGTACCTGCGGCGCCTCGAGCTGGCTGGTGCCGCGGCGCAGCACCACCTCGCCGCGCAGGATCGTCTCCCCCGAATCGCCGTACTCGGCCTGGTCGGAGGTCGAACGCACCTCGCGCGGGGTGTCCCCCGCGGGCAAGCGATAGGCCGGCATCACGTAACGGCCGCGACAGACGGCGCCGGCCGGGGCATCGTCGCCCCACGGCTGCCAGTCGAGCTGGGCCGCCGGCAGGGGGGCCGGCGGCGCGGCCTGGGCACCGTGGGCGACCAGGCCGGCCAGGGCAGTCCACAACAATCGCTTGCCCATGGGTCCTCGTGTCCTTGGCGTTTGGAATCGGTATTATACAGTCCCCGTGACGCACGTCCTCCCCGAGCGCGGGGCGCGACGTGGCAGCCCCTGAGCATGCGGCGGCGAATCCACCCCGTCAACCAAGGAGAGCGCATGTCCGACGCGCCACACACCGCCCGCCGGGAGGCCCTGCGCCGCTGGGCCGGGCAGCTCCATGACCGCCCCCCCGAGACCCTGCGCCTCGCGCCGGCGGCCGGCGACGCCAGCTTCCGGCGCTACTACCGCCTGCGGCTGGACGACGCCACCTCGCGCATCCTGATGGATGCGCCGCCCGAGCAGGAGGACAGCCGCCCCTTCGTGGCCATCGCCGAGGCCTGGCGCGCGGCGGGCCTGCCGGTGCCGGCGATTCACGCCCGGGACCTGACGCGGGGCTTCCTCGAGCTCGAGGATCTCGGCGACGCGCCGCTGCACACCTGCCTGGGCGCCGGCGAGACGAGCGACGCGGCCTGCTACGACGACGCCCAGGCCCTGCTCGGCGAACTGCAGAACCGCGCGCCCGGCGCGGCGCTGCCGGTCTACGACGCCGCCCTGCTGGGGCGCGAGCTGGATCTGTTTCCCGAGTGGTGCCTGACGCGCCTGCTGGACATGCCCCCGCCCCCGGGATGGACGGCGCTGCGCGAGCGGCTGATCGAGGTCGCGCTGGCCCAGCCGCAGGTCGTCGTGCACCGCGACTTCGATGCCATGAACCTGATGCGCCATCACGACCGGCTGTGGCTGATCGACTTCCAGGATGCCGTGCGGGGGCCGTTGAGCTACGACCTGATCTCGCTGCTGCGCGGGCGCTACCGGCGCTTCTCGCGCGAGGCGTTCCGCGAGCGCGTCGAGGGCTTCCGCCGGCGCGCCGTGCTCGACGGCCGGCTCAGCGGTCAACTCGACGCCGAGACGTTCCTTTTCCAGGCCGACGCCATGGCGGCGCAGCGTTCGCTCAAGGTACTGGGCATCTTCTGTCGGCTGACACTGCGCGACGGTCGCCAGGGCTACCTCGCGCGCCTGCCGCGGTTTCTCGACCACCTGCGCGACAGCCTGGCCCCCTGGGCGGAGTTCGCCGCCTTCGACGCCTGGCTGGCGGACACCTTCACGCCGACGCTGACCGCGGCGCTCGACGCACACCGGGAGCCGACCTCATGAAGGCGATGGTGCTGGCCGCCGGGCTGGGCACGCGCATGCGCCCGCTCACCGATCACTGCCCCAAGCCGCTGCTCGAGGCGGGCGGCCGGCCGCTGATCGTCCACCATCTGCGGCGCCTGGCGGCGCTGGGCATTCGCGAGGTGGTGATCAACGTCAGCTACCGCGCCGACCAGATCGTCGACGCCCTGGGCGACGGCGCCTCACTGGGCCTGCGGCTGCACTTCAGCCACGAGCCCGAGCCGCTGGAGACCGGCGGCGGCATCCGCCAGGCGCTGGGGCTGCTCGGCGAGGCGCCCTTCCTGCTGGTCAACGGCGACGTGTGGTGCGAGCTGGACCCGCGCTGGCTGGCGCCGCTCGACGGCGACCTGGCGCGGCTGGTGCTGGTCGACAACCCGCCGCATCACCCCGAGGGCGACTTCCACCTCGACGCCGCGGGCCGCGTGCGGGCCGACGGCCGGCCACGGCTGACCTTCGCCGGCATCAGCCTGCTCGACCCGGCCCTGGTCGCCGAGCGGCCGCCCGGCGCCTTCAAGCTGGCGCCGCTGCTGCGTGCCGCGATGGCAGACGCGCGCGTCGCGGGCTGTCATCATGACGGCCACTGGGTGGATGTCGGCACGCCGCAGCGCCTGGCGGAGCTGGATGCCTGGCTGCGCCGCCACGGGTAGTCCCTTCGTCGCCGACACACTCCCACCGACTCACGATACAGGAGCCTGCCTTCATGAAAGCCCACGTCAAATGGACCGATGGCCGCCAGTTCGTCGCCGAATCCGGCAGTGGCCACAGCGTGGTCATCGACGGCCCGCCCGATCACGGGGGCCGCAATACCGGGGCGCGCCCCATGGAGATGCTGCTGATGGGCATGGGCGCCTGCACGTCCTTCGACGTGCTGGAGATCCTCGAGAAGTCCCGCGCCCCGGTGAGCGACTGCGTCGCCGCCCTCGACGCCGAACGTGCCGACGGCGTGCCGAGCGTGTTCACGAAGATCCACGTGCACTTCACGGTCACCGGCCGGGGCCTCAAGGACAAGCAGGTCAAGCGCGCCGTGGAACTGTCCGCCGACAAGTACTGCAGCGCCTCGATCATGCTCGCCCAGGGCGGCGTCGAGATCACCCATTCCTACGAGATCGTCGAGGCAGACGCCTAACCCCAGCGTCTCGCCTCATCCGCGTCGCCGCGAGCCAACCGCCGCCCGCCCCGTCCTCGGGGCGGGCGGCGGCGTCGTTACAGGCGGTAGACGCTCCGGGTCATCACCTTCGACATCAGCGCCATGCCGAACTTCACCGGCGCCGGGAAGGGCGTGCCGCCGGCCTCCAGCGCCCAGCGGGCATGGTGGGCCTCGTCCTCGCGCATCTGCTCGAGCACCGCACGGGAGCGATTGTCGCCCCGGGGCAGCTTGCCCAGGTGCTTCTCGAGGTGCTTGCCGACCTGTTCCTCGGTGGCGTTGACGAAGCCGAGACTGACATGATCGCCGACCGCCCCGGCCACCGCCCCCATGCCGAAGGAAGCCGCATAGAACAGCGGATTGAGATAGCTGGTGCGGCTGTCGAGCTCCACCAGGCGGGCATCGCACCAGGCCAGGTGGTCGATCTCCTCCTGGGCGGCCTGCTCCATCTGCGCCCGGGTATCGGCCAGCCGGGCGGTCATGCCCTGGCCCTGATAGAGCGCCTGGGCGCAGACCTCGCCGGTGTGATTGATGCGCATCAGCCCGGCGGCGTGCTGGCGCGCCGCGTCGTCGAGGGGGTCGTCGCGGATGTCGTCGACCGGCGAGGGGCGTGAGGGCTGGGCCGCGTGGGGGACCAGGGTGCGCAGCACGGTGTCGAATTGGTGGATCAACTGGTCGGTTCGCGTCAGCTTGCGAAGCATGCGGCAATTCCTGTGATCGTCAGGGAGTCACGGCGGGAAGGCCGGGCACAGGGCCCGTCGGGCGGCAAGACGGCCGCCTGACGGGCATCGCGCACCGGCGAGAGGGCGGCCATCGGGCCGCTGGCCGGGTTTGTCCGAAAAGTCGGCGAGCGAAGATCAGGCAAGGCAAGATCAGCGAAAAAGCGGAGTTTACGAGATGTAAATGAGCATTTTGAGCTGATTTTTAACGCCGCATGATCGAGCGCAGCCAGTTTTCAGACGAAGCCTAGCCGGCCGGCCAGGTGAAGCGGCGCCCGCCCATCAGGTGCATGTGGATATGATAGACCGTCTGCCCGCCCTGTTCATTGCAGTTCATCACCACCCGGTAGCCGTCGTCGGCGAAGCCGAACTTGCGGGCCAGCTGGGCGGCGGTGTACTGCAACCGGCCGACCAGCGCCAGGTCGTCGGCGTCGATGTCGTTGAGGGTGGCGATGTGCTTCTTGGGCACGATCAGCACATGGGTCGGGGCCTGGGGATTGATATCGCGGAAGGCCAGCACATGCTCGTCCTCGTGAACGACGTCGGGCTCGATCTCGCGATTGACCATCTTGCAGAACAAACAGTCCATGCGTCACCTCGTGTAGCGAATTGCGATGCCGAGCCGTCAGCGAAAGCGGCGCTGCGCCAGCAGGTGGCGCACCAGCGGTGCCAGGATCAGCTCCATCGCCAGCGACAGGCGCGCCCCGGGCACCACCAGGGTATGCGGACGGCTCATGAAGGCATCGTGAATCATTGCCAGCAGGTAGGGAAAGTCCACCGTCGAGGGATCACGGAAACGGATCACCACGAACGACTCGGCATCGGTGGGAATGTCCTGGATCTCGAAGGGGTTCGAGGTGTCCACGGTGGGCACCCGCTGGAAGTTGATATGGGTCCGCGAGAACTGCGGCTGGATGTAGCGCACGTAGTCGTGCATCCGACCGAGGATGGTGTCGATCACCGCTTCCTGGGAGTAGCCGCGCAGCTTGGTGTCGCGGTCGATCTTCTGGATCCACTCCAGGTTCATGGTCGGCGCCACGCCGATCAGCAGGTCGACGTGCCGGGCGATGTCGTGATCGGCCGTGACCAGGCCGCCATGCAGCCCCTCGTAGAACAGCAGGTCGGTGCCCATCGGCAGCGCCTGCCACTCCGTGAAGGTGCCGACCCGGTAGCCGGCCTCGATCATGCGCTTGTCCTCGGCATGAATGTAGTGCCGGGAGGTGCCGGTGCCGTGCTCGCCGTACTCCTGGAACAGCGCCTCGAGGTCGTCGAGAAGGTTGGCCTCGACCGCGAAGTGGGAGAGCTCGTCGGTGCGCTCGGGCTCCTCGCGGAAGATCCGCGTCAGCTCGTCCTTGGTGTAGCGATGGAAGGCGTCGCCGTCGACGAGAGCGGCGTGCACGTCCTCGCGCTGGAACATGCGCTCGAAGGTGCGTCGCACGGTGGTGGTGCCGGCCCCGGAGGAACCGGTCACGGCGACGATCGGGTATTCCCTGGACATCTCAGTCGCTCCCCTGCGCTCGAATACGCTGCACCGCCTGCGTCAGTACCGGCGGCACGGCGATCGGCCGATGCGTGACGGGGTCCAGCCACAGCAGGGTGACGCAGGCCACGGCAACGGTGCACCCATCCGCCTCGCGCACCAGCCGCTGATGGACCGGCATGCCCTTGCCCGTCGGCGTCGGGATGGCCGTCTCGGCGACCAGCACGTCGCCCCAGTGCGCCTCGGCCCGGTACTGCACCGTCAACTCGGCCACCACGCTGGGCGAGCCGGCGACATCGGACTCGCTGAAGCCCAGGGCCGCGATGGCCCCGGCACGCGCCTCGTGGAGCAGGGTGACCAGGGCATCGTGGCCCAGGTGTCGGCCGTAGTTGATGTCGCCGAGACGCACCGTGAGGGGCTGGCGGTGGATGCAATCCGCCTCGGGAAACGCGAGTCGCTGCCGCTGCATGAGTCTGCTCCGGGCGCCGTGGCGCGTTCAGGCCTCGCGGGCGATGGCCCGATAGGCGATGTCGCGGCGGTAGAGGACGTCGTCCCAGTGGATCGCCGCCACGCCGTCGTAGGCGCGGTCGCGGGCCCGGGAGACGCGCTCGCCCAGCGCCGTCACACACAGCACGCGCCCGCCGCTGGTGACCACGCGCCCCTCGGCGTCCTCGGCGGTACCGGCGTGGAATACCTTGCAGCCGGCGGCCTGGGCCGCGTCCAGCCCGTCGATGACATCGCCCTTGCGGTAGCTGCCGGGGTAGCCGCCGGCGGCCATCACCACGCCGACCGCCGCCCGCGGATCCCATTCGCAGGTCTCGCGGTCGAGCTGCCCGTCGACGGCGGCCAGGCACAGCCCGACCAGGTCGCTCTTCAGGCGCATCAGGATCGGCTGGGTTTCCGGGTCGCCGAAGCGGCAGTTGTACTCGATCACCTTCGGCGCGCCCCGGGCGTCGATCATCAGCCCCGCGTAGAGGAAGCCGGTGTAGGGCGTGCCCTCCTCGGCCATGCCGCGCACCGTGGGCAGGATCACCTCGTCGAGGATGCGCTGGTGGACCGCCGCGGTGACCACCGGCGCCGGCGAGTAGGCGCCCATGCCGCCGGTGTTGGGGCCGGTGTCGCCGTCGCCGACGCGCTTGTGGTCCTGACTGGTGGCCATGGGCAGCACGTGCTCACCGTCGACCATGACGATGAAGCTGGCCTCCTCGCCCTCGAGATACTCCTCGATCACCACCCGGGCGCCGGCATCGCCGAAGGCGTTGGCCTCGAGCATGTCGCGGATGGCCGCCTCGGCCTCGACCTCGGTCATGGCGACGATCACGCCCTTGCCTGCCGCCAGGCCGTCGGCCTTGATGACGATCGGCGCGCCCTGCTCGGCGAGATAGGCCAGCGCGGCATCGACCTCGCTGAAGGTGGCATAGGCCGCGGTGGGGATGCGATGGCGGGCCAGAAAGTCCTTGGAGAAGGCCTTGGAGCCCTCGAGCCGGGCGGCATCGCGGGTCGGGCCGAAGGCCTTGAGCCCGGCCGCGCGGAACCGATCGACGACCCCGGCGACCAGCGGCGCCTCGGGGCCGACGATGGTCAGGCCCACCGCCTGCTCGCGGGCGAAGGTCACCAGGCCCTCGAGGTCGTCGGCGGCGATGTCGACGTTGGTCAGCTTGGACTCGCGCGCCGTGCCGGCATTGCCGGGGGCCACGTAGACGGTTTCCACATAGGGCGACTGCGCCGCCTTCCAGGCCAGGGCATGTTCGCGGCCACCGCCGCCGATGATCAGAACCTTCATGGACAAACCTTGCTCGAAAGTGGGGAATCGACTGGCCGGCATTATGTCAGAAAGCGCGCGTCGCCGCTGCACGGCGCCCCGAACCGGCCGGTCAGCGCGACTCGTCGTCCTCGTCGTTGCCGCGCGGGGTCATGGTCTTCTGCCAGAAGCGCATGTTCTCCTCGGCCATCTCACGCATCATCTCCATCGGCGAATGGCGCATGGCCTGCTGCCACTGGTCCTGGAAGCGCTTCTGCTGCTCCAGCATCAGGTGGGTGCCCTGCTCCAGGTAGCGCGCCAGCGGCAGCGGCTGGGCCATGTCGTAGACGCGGATGAACTGGGCCAGCAGGTCGTTGGAAAAGACCTCGGCGCCCCCATCGGCCTGTTCCTGCTCGATGATGATCGACAGCAGGATGGTGCGCGTCAGGTCCTCGCCGCTCTTGGCATCCTCGACCCGGAACGGCTCGTCCTCCAGCACCAGGCGCCGCAGATCCTCGAGCGTGACATAGCGACTCTGCTGAGTGTCGTAGAGTCGACGGTTGGCATACTTGCGTATCACTCGCACGGCGCTGTTCCTCTCGCTGATCGGTATTCCTGCATTGTGCATTGCCCCCCGGGGGTTGCAAACCGCTGTCACCGCCTGTCGGGTCCGCTATCATGGCGGCCTGCCGCCTGGAGAGCCCATGAACCTGATCCTGCTCGAACCCGGCGACTGCGGTCCCGACGGCCGCATCCGCCTCACCGACCCGCGCCGCCTGCGTCACCTGCACGAGGTCCACCGCGCCGCAGCGGGCGACACCCTGACCGTGGGGGTGCGCGACGGCCTGCGCGGTCGCGCCCGACTCGAGCGCTTCGAGCGCGAGGCGGCCTGCTTCACGCTGCTCGACCTCGACCAGCCGCCCCCCGCGCCGCTGCCGGTGCATCTGGTGCTGGCGCTGCCCCGGCCGCGCATGCTGGCGCGGACCCTGGAGCATGTCACCGCCCTGGGCGTCAAGCAACTGACCCTGCTGCACACCCGCCGGGTCGAGAAGAGCTACTGGCAGTCGCCGGAGCTCGACCCCGCCCGGATTCGCGAGCATCTGGTGCTGGGCCTCGAGCAGGCCGGCGACACCCGGCTGCCGACGGTGACGGTCGAACGCCGCTTCCGGCCCTTCGTCGAGGACCGGCTGCCGGCGCTGCTCGCCGGGCGCCGCGGCCTGCTCGCCCACCCCGGCATGCCCGCCCCCTGCCCGCGCGGACTCGACGAACCCTGCACGCTGCTGGTCGGCCCCGAGGGCGGCTTCATTCCCTACGAGGTGGAGCGCCTGCGCGAGGCCGGCTGCGAGGGCATCCACCTCGGCGAGCGCATCCTGCGTGTGGAGACCGCCGTGACCGCCCTGCTGGCCCGCCTGTTCTAGACACCGCCACACGCCGGCGCTTCCTTCACCCCCTTCCCGTCGCCGTTATTCGGACGCCTCCTCCCGGCGCCCGGACGACGGCGCGTAGCGTTGAATAGCCGTTTTGCGCTCCACAAGTTGGACAAAGTATACTTTTTGTATAACTCTTATCCAAGACGCCGGTCATCCACGCGGCGTCGCCTGGCCCCTTCCCGTATCCCACGGGGCCGTCACCGCCAGCACACGGAGTCCTGCATGCCCTTCTCCAGTACCGCTCGACGGCACGCCGCCATCATCGATGCGCTTCACCGCTCCCAGGCGATGGTCGAATTCGCCCCCGACGGCACCCTCCTCGAGGCCAATGACCGCTTCCTGGAAGCCAGCGGCTACCGCCTCGAGGAGCTCCGGGGACAGCACCATCGCCGGCTCTGTGCCCCCGACTATGCCGCCAGCCCCGAGTATCGCGACTTCTGGGCGCAGCTGGCGGCCGGGCGCAGCCTCTCGGGGCGCTTCCTCCGCGTCGACAAGTCGGGCCGGGAGCTGTGGCTGGAAGCCACCTACAGCCCGGTGCTCGACCGCGCGGGACGGGTGCGGCGAATCATCAAGATCGCCCGCGTCATCACCGACAAGGTGCGCCGGGAGCAGGACATGCGCAGCCGGCTCGATGCCCTGGATCGCTCCACGGCGATCGTCGAGTTCACGCCGGACGGCCACATCCTGACCGCCAACGACAACTTCCTGGCCACCGTGGGCCACGACCGCGACACCCTGATCGGCGCCCACCACCGGACCCTCTGCGACCCCGAGTACGCGGCCAGCGCCGAGTACCAGGACTTCTGGGCCCGGCTCAATGACGGCGAGTTCTTTTCCGGGCAGTTCCGGCGTCTCGACAGCCGAGGAAACGAGCTGTGGCTGGAGGCCACCTACAACCCGGTCTTCGACGCCCGGGGACGCCTGTACAAGGTGGTCAAGTTCGCCAGCGACATCACGCCGCGCGTCCAGCAGCACCAGGCCGAGACCAACAGCGCGCGCATCGCCTACCGCATCTCGGCGGCGACCGAGGTCAGCGCCAACGACGGCGCGCGGATCATCGAGAGCACCGTCGCCGAGATTCGTCATATCGCCGAGGCGATCGACCAGGCCTCCCGCGTCATCGACGAGCTGGCCGAGCGCTCCCAGGACATCACCCGGGTGATCGAGAGCATCCATCACATCGCCGAACAGACCAACCTGCTGGCGCTCAACGCCGCCATCGAGGCCGCCCGCGCCGGCGAACACGGCCGCGGCTTCGCCGTGGTCTCCCACGAGGTGCGCCAGCTCTCGGTCAGCACCACCGAGGCGACCCGCGACATCGTCGCCACCATCGACACCCTGCGCACGCTCGGCCAGCAGGCTCACGAAAGCATGCAGACCTGCCTGGCTCGCGCGGACAGCGGCGTGCAACTGGCAGGTACCGCCGGCGAGACGATCCAGCGTATCCGCGAGGGCGCCAACGATGCCGTACTGGCCATCGAACGCTTCTCCGCGACCCTGGCCGACGATGACGCCCTCGACACGGCGACCGATGCCGACCTGTCGGCGCTGGCCCCGCCGACAGCGGCCCGCGCCCCGGCGCTGGCCGCGGGCTGACGCTCAGGACGACGGGAGCAGGCGCTCGAGCAGGTCGCGGGTGACGAAGCCGTCCGGAATCTCGCCCTGCTGGCGCTGGTAGTCACGTACGCCGCTGCGGGTGGCAGGGCCGATCACGCCGTCCGGCGTGCCAGTGTCGAAGCCGCGCGCATTGAGCGCCTGCTGCAGACGCCGGATCTGGGCATGCGACAGGGCTACCTGCTGCCGGGGCCAGTCGGTCTGCACCCCCGGCCGCCCCGCCAGGCGATCGGCCAGCAGTCCCACGGCCAGGGCGTAGCTTGTCGAGGCGTTGTAGCGCAGGATCACCCGGAAATTGTGGCCGACCAGGAACGCCGGCCCTTGGGCACCGGCCGGGGCGATCACCGAGGCGGCCTCGAAGGCCGGCAGGGCATCGCCGTCCACCGTCGACACGCCGCGCTCGGCCCAGGCCGCGCTCGATGCCCGCACGTCGAGCTCCGTCCGCGCGTAGTCGAACCCCCGGGGCAGACGCACCTCGACGCCCCAGGGCTCGCCGCGGCGCCAGCCGGCCTCGGCCAGGTAATCCGCGGTGGAGGCCATCACATCCGGGACGCTGCCCCAGATATCGCGGCGGCCGTCGCCGTCGGCGTCCCGGGCGTGGCGCTCGAAGCTCGACGGCAGGAACTGGGTGTGGCCCATGGCACCGGCCCAGGAGCCGCGCATGTGCGCCCGGTCGATGTCGCCCCTGGCGAGGATACGCAGCGCCGCCATCAGCTCGCGCCGCGCGAAGTCCGGGCGCCGGCCGTCGTAGCCCAGCGTGGCCAGGGCATCGATGGTCGCAATGTCGCCGAAATACTCGCCGTAGCTGCTCTCGATGCCCCAGATCGCCACCAGGATCGGCGCCGGCACGCCGGTGCGCGCCGCGGCGGTCTCGATGGCCGGCCGGTGGGCCTGCCAGCGCTCGCGCCCCCGGCGGATGCGCGCCGGCGAGACCGCGCCGTCCAGGTAGGTCCATACCCGGCGGGAAAACTCGGGCTGGGCGCGATCGCGGCGGATGACCTCGGGCAGGTAGGTGGCGTCGTCGAAGGCCGCCGCCAGGGTCGCGGCATCGATGCCGGCGGCCGCCGCCTCGCGGCGAAACTCGCGCACCCAGGCATCGAAGCTGGCCGCCCTCGGGCGCGCCGGCGCCATGGCCGCGGCATCGGGCGACGGCGTGCCGGCGGCATGCGCGACGTCAGCGGCGGGTGACACGGCGCCGCTCTGGCACCCCCACAGCGGCAGCAGCAGGGCGGACAGCAGACACAGGCGGCGGGCGGAGAGGCTCATGGGGGGTCCTTGCGTACAGGGTGGCCGTGATGCTTGCCGATGACGAGCAAGCGCGCCCATCTTGTCGCAAGCCGCCCCTTGAATCCACGCCCTTTCACCCGCATTGATAGGGCAAATTCGCAGCTATCAAGGCCATCACCATGCCGATCGTCGATCCCCGTACCGGAGCGCCGCTGACGTCGTCCGAATCCCAGTCCAGCCAGGGCGAGTCGATCGACCCGTCCCGCTATATCGTCGACGTCGACATGTCGAACTTCCAGCAGGTGGTGCTGGAAGGCTCCCTCGAGGTCCCGGTGGTGCTGGACTGCTGGGCACCGTGGTGCGAGCCCTGCAAGAACCTGATGCCGATCCTCGAGAAGCTGGCCACGGAATACGCCGGCGCCTTCGTGCTGGCCAAGCTCAACATCGAGGACAACCAGCAGATCGCCGCCCAGCTGGGCATCCGCTCGGTGCCGGACGTCAAGCTGATCATGCAGGGGCAACTCTACGACCAGTTCCAGGGCGCCCTGCCGGAGAGCCAGATCCGCGAGTGGCTGGCCAAGTACCTGGAAGCGCCGGCCGATGCCTCGGCGAGCCCCGAGGAACAGGCCGAGGCGGCGCTGGCCGCCGGCGATGCCGCCACCGCCAGGGCGATCTATCAGGAGCTGATCCAGGCCTATCCGGATTACCCGGACTACCAGATCGGCCTGGCCAGTGCCCTGGTCGGCGAGGGACAGGGCGACCAGGCCCGCGAGATTCTCGACAACCTGCCGCCGGAATACCGCGACGGCGCCAAGGCCCGCGGCGTGCGAGCGCGCATCGAGTTCGGCGAGGAAGCGCCGAGCCGCGAGGAACTCGCCGCACTGGAGGGCCGCGACGACAGCGAGGCCCGCTTCAAGCGCGCCCTGCGCCAGGTCGCCGACGGCGACTACGAGAACGGCCTGGAGGGCCTGCTGGCACTGCTCAAGCAGGACCGCGGCTACGGCGACGACATCGCCCGCAAGACCCTGCTGCGGGTCTTCGACGCCCTGGGCGCCGACCATCCGCTGACCGTGGCCTACCGCCGCAAGCTGTTCGCCTTGCTCTACTGACTCCCGCGTGACCGGGGCCGGACATGCCGGGCCCCGGCATCCTCGCCTCGGCGTTGGCCGGGCGTCCTACCCCCGAGCGTCGCCGAGCACGCCATCCAGCCGCGCCAGGGCCGCGTCGAGCACGCTCGCCGGCGTGCCGAAGTTCACCCGCACGAAGCCCGGCCAGCCGAAGTCGGCACCATCGGACAGCGCCACCCGGGCGTCCTCGAGCAGTCGCTGCTGGGGCGCGGCGCCCAGGCCGGCCTCGCGCAGGTCGAGCCAGGCCAGGTAGGTCGCCTCGGGCGGCGTGGCGCGTACGCCCGGCCAGCCCGCCACCGCCGCGAACAGCCGCCGACGGTTGTCGCGCAGCACGGCCAGCAGCGCCTGCCGCCAGGGCTCGCCCTCGGTGTAGGCCACCTCGGCGGCCAGCATCCCCAGCACGTTGACATCGGGCATGGCCCCGCGCATCGCCGCCCGCCAGCGCTCGCGCAGCGCCGGGTCGGGAATCACCGCACAGGCACAGCCCAGCCCGGCCACGTTGAAGGTCTTCGACGGCGCCCACAGGGTGACGATGCGCGCCGCCAGCTCCGGAAAGAGCGCCGCCAGCGGGCGATGCGGGGCGTCGTCGAGGATCAGGTCGCAGTGCAGCTCGTCGGAGACGATCGTCAGGTCGTGGCGCTCGGCCAGCTCGGCGAGCAGCGCCAGCTCGTCGACGCTCCACACCCGCCCGGTGGGATTGTGGGGATGGCACCACAGCAGCAGCCGGGTCTCGGGGGTGATCGCCGCCTCCAGCGCCTCGCGATCGAGCCGCCAGGGCTCGCCGGACGCCGCCGGTTCGGCGAGCGCCACCGTCTGCGCGAGCCGACCGTGCTGCTCGGCCACCTTGAGGAACGGCGGATAGATCGGCGTGACCGTCAGCACGCCCTCGCCCGGCGCGGTGAGCAGCCGACAGGCCAGGTGCAGGGCCGGCACGACGCCGGGCAGCCAGACCTGCCACTCGGGGGCGATGGACCAGTCGTAGTGCGTGGCGCTCCAGCGACACAGGGCCTCGCGCAGGCTGTCGGGCGTGGTACCGTAGCCGAACACGCCATGCGCCACCCGCGCCTCGAGCGCCTCGACGATCGCCGGGGGCGAGACGAAGTCCATGTCGGCCACCCACAGCGGCAGCACGTCCGGCGCGTAGCGGTGCCACTTCTGCGACGGATGCCGGCGGCGGTCGATGGGTGTGGCAAAATCGAAGGACATGAAACCTCCCGAGGCGGATGGACCCTGCAAAAAATGGACACGTGACGCGAACATGCCCGATTCCCTCTTCTATGCCAAGGCCATGCGCGGCGCCTCGCGCCTGGTCGACCACTGGCTGCAGATCGGCCAGGCCGACCCCGACCGCCTGGCGATGATCCTCGCCGATACCGCACGGCTGGCCGGACTCGGCGAGCCCGAAGACACCCCCGACGGCGCCACCCTGCACGCCTGGAGCCGCGATCAGCGCCCGCCGCTGTGGGCGGCACGCACGGCGCTGTTCCTGCTGGTGCAGATGCCCTCGCGCCCGGTGCCGCGCGACGCCTACGAGGGCTGCGCCTGGGCCTACTGCTGGCTGCGCAACCGCGAGTTCGCCTCGCTCGAGGCGGCCCGCGACGCCCTGCCCGAGCACCTCCGGGACACGCTGGAGGCGCCGCTGGCCGAGGCCTGGGCCGACCAGCGCGGCCGGCGCCTCGTCTAAAGACGGATGGCGGCGCGGTCATACTGCCTCTAGCGTAGAGGGCTTTTGTGCCGCCGAGGGCGCGGCCTTACGGGTTTCGAGGAGAGTCATGGACGTCTCGTTGTTGCTGCAGGTCAGCAAGCTGCTGGTGTCGATCGGCGTGGTGCTCGGGCTGTCGCTGGTCGCCGAACGCCTGAGCACCCGCGTGGCCGGGCTGCTGTCCGGCTACCCGCTGGGCACCGCCATCGCGCTGTTCTTCATCGGCGTGGAGATCGGTCCGGGCTTCGCCGCCGAGAGCGCCGTGCATACCCTGGCCGGCTTCACCGCCACCCTGGCGCTGGGCGGCGGCTACCTGTTGTGCGGCCGCCGCGACGGCCTGCCCGGCGTGCTGCTGGGCACCGTCGGCGGCCTCCTCGCCTGGCTGGCCGCCAGCGCGGTACTGGCGGCCATCGACTTCACCCGGGTCAGCGGCACACTGACCACCCTGGCGGCCATCGCCCTGTTCATCGGGCTCTACCGGGGCATCCCCGAGCGCCCCGCCACGGGCCGGCGGGCCTTCTCGTGGGCGGCGCTGGCGTTTCGCGCCGGGCTGGCTGCCGCCATCATCTTCCTCATCACCGGCCTCGCGCACGTGCTGCCGGCGGCCTGGGCCGGGCTGCTGTCGGCCTTCCCGGTGACCATGTTCCCGTTCCTGGTGATCCTGCATCTGACCCACGGCGCCGGGCCCACCGCCACGGTCATCAAGCACTATCCGGCGGGGCTGGGCTCGCTGCTCAGCTATGCGCTGTGCGTGTCGCTGACCTACGACGACTGGGGACTCGCCGCCGGCACCCTGGCCGGCTTCGCCGCCGCCACCCTGTGGTTGCTGATCTGGACGCGCCTGCAGGCGCTGCATCGGCGCCGGCAGCTGGGCGAGGCGGCTTGACCGGACCCGCCGCGGGATGGATGCTGAGCCGTCGACAAGGAGTTCGCCATGTTTACCCAGACCCTGACGCCGACCTTCAGCGACACCGATGCGCTCGGCCATATCAACAACACCCGGATTCCGGTGTGGTTCGAGCTGGGCCGCAACGACGTCTGCCGCCTGTTCACCCCGGACCTGGACCCGCGCCACTGGGTGCTGATCCTGGCCCGCATGGAGATCGAGTACCGCGCCGAGCTGTTCTTCAATGCGCCGGTCGAGATGCGCACCGGCATCTCGCGCATCGGCACCAGTTCGTTCACGGTCGAGCAGACGCTGCACCAGCATGGCCGCCTCGGCGCCGAGGGGCGCACGGTGATGATCCATTTCGACCATGCCGCCAAGCAGGCACGGCCGATTCCCGACGCGATCCGCGAGGCGCTTGAGGGCCACCGCATCGCCGCCGCCGAGGCGGCCACGTGACCCCGGCCATCCGCCGGCTCGAGCAGGCCGGCGTCGCCTTCGCGGTGCACGAGTACGCCCACGATCCCGCGACGCCGGCCTACGGCCAGGAGGCCGCCGAGGCGCTGGGCCTGTCGCCCGACGCGGTCTTCAAGACCCTGCTCGCCCGGCTCGACGGGCAACGCCTGGCGGTGGCGATCGTGCCGGTCTCCGCCAGCCTGGACCTCAAGGCGCTGGCACGCGCCGCCGGGGCCAAGAAGGCCGCCATGGCCGAGGCCGCCGACGCCCAGCGCGCCACCGGCTATGTGGTCGGCGGCATCAGTCCGCTGGGCCAGAAGCAGCGCCTGGCGACCTTCCTCGATGCCAGTGCCGAGCCCCTGGAACGTCTCCACGTCAGCGGCGGGCGCCGGGGCCTGGAGATCGCTCTGGCCCCCGCCGACCTGCAGCGCCTCACCGAGGCGCGGCTGGCCGCCATCGCCCGTCGCTGAGCCGCACCCCGACCGGGAGCTGTCCCATGGCAATCCGTTACGACCTGTGGCTCTTCCCCGACGACGTCGAGCGCCACCGTCGGGTGGAGGGCGAGCTCGAGCGCTACTTCCTCGAGCGCTTCGCCGACTATCCGCACATCCGCTTGTTCGACGCCGACCCCTACGATTATGATGCGCCGTTCAATCGCCTTTACGATGCCCTGATCGCCCGCGCCACCGACTACTGCGCGCGCGAATGGGCCTACACGCCGACCCCAGCGCAGCTCAACCAGGCCTTCTTTCGCGCGGTGGCGCGCTCGACCAAATTCCTGCGGAACCCCAGTGATGCTGATCCGAACCGACGAACGCCCCGATGAGCGGCAACTGGCGATCATCGCCGAGCAACTCGGCCGCGCCCCGCGCGGCATCCAGGCCGTCACCGCCACCGACGGCGAAGGCACCCCGCTGGTGCTGCGCATGGAGTCGATCGTCGACGACAAGCCCTTCCCCACCCTCTACTGGCTGTGTTCCGAGCGCCTCAAGATCGAGCTGTCGCGGATCGAGGCCGCCGGGGTGATCAAGCAGCTCGAGGCGCGCCTGCAGGACGATGCCGAGTTCCTCGCCGCCTATCACCGCAGCCACGAGGACTATGTCGTGCGGCGCTGGGCGAGCATGCTCCCCGAGCACCGCCGTCTGGCCGCCGAGCGCGGCTACGAGACGCTCTTCCGCGAGCGCGGCATCGGCGGCATCGCCAACTGGAACCAGGTTCGCTGCCTGCACACCCAGTACGCCCACCATCTCGCCGGCGACAACGTGATCGGCCAGTGGCTCGATCGGGAGTACGGCGTGATCGACTGCCTGCCCTGACCCCGGCCACCCTCCCAAGGAGTTCTGCATGCCCAACGTCTGTGTCTACCTGGGATCCCGCGAGGGCAAGGCCCCGCATTTTCGCGACGCCGCGGTTGCCCTGGGCCGCGCGATCGCCGAGCGGGGCTGGGGGCTGGTCTACGGCGGCGCCCGGGTCGGCCTGATGGGAGCCGTCGCCGACGCAGCCCTGGCCGCCGGCGGCCGGGTCATCGGCGTGATTCCACATCATCTGGTCGATCGCGAGATGGCCCACGAGGGGCTGAGCGAGCTGATCCGGGTCGACGACATGCACGAGCGCAAGGCCGCCATGGCCGCCCACGCCGATGGTTTCGTCGCCCTGCCCGGCGGCATCGGCACCCTCGAGGAGCTGTTCGAGGTGTGGACCTGGCAGTACCTGGGGCTGCACGACAAGCCGGTGGGCGTGCTCGACGTCGACGGCTTCTACCGGCCGCTGCTGCAGTTTCTCGATCATGCCGTCGACTGCGGCTTTCTCAACGCCGAGACCCGCGCCCGCCTCGTCGCCGCCGAGACCCCTCCGGCGCTGCTCGACCGCCTGCTGCCCGCCGACGCCCGCCTGTCGTGACGACGACCGCCTCGCTTGGGTAGAGTGGAACGTCCCCACCAGCGAGGAGAGACGCATGTTCGCCATCGCCATCGATGACCAGCAGGGGCTGAACTGGCAGGAGCAGGATGCTCCACCGCGGCCCGGCCCCGGGGAAGTGCGGATTCAGGTCGCCTGGGCCGGCATGAATCGCGCCGACCTGATGCAACGGGCGGGCCGTTACCCGCCGCCGCCGGGCGTGACCGATACCCTCGGCCTGGAAGTCAGCGGCACGATCGCCGAAACCGGCCCGCACGTCGAACGCCTGCGCCCGGGCGACAAGGTCTGCGCCCTGCTGGCCGGCGGCGGCTACGCCGAGGAAGTGGTCGTCGACGCCGCCCAGGTACTGCCACTGCCCGCGGGGCTGGGCCTGCGGGAGGCTGCGGCGCTGCCGGAGGTCTTCGCCACGGCCTGGCTCAACCTGTTTATGGAGGGCGGGCTGCGCCACGTCGACGGCACGCCCGAACGGGTCCTGCTGCATGCCGGGGCCAGCGGCGTGGGGACCGCCGCGATCCAGCTCTGCAAGGCCTTCGGCTACCCCTGCTTCGTGACGGTCGGCAGCGCGGCCAAGGTGGAGGCCTGCCGCCGTCTCGGCGCCGAGGCGGGCTGGAATCGCCACGACGGCAGCTTCGTCGACGCAGTCCGCGACTGGGGCGGCGCGGACGTCATCCTCGACCCGGTGGGTGCCGGCTACCTGCCGGACAACCAGCAGGTTCTCAACCAGGATGGCCGACTGGTGCTGATCGGCCTGATGGGCGGGCGCAGCGCCGAGCTGGACATGGGCCGCATGCTCATGAAACGCCAGCGCTTCATCGGCTCCACCTTGCGCAGCAAGACATCGCGCGCCAAGGGGGCCATTCTCGACAGCCTGCACACCCACGTCTGGCCGCGCCTGAGCCGTGGCGAGATACGCCCGCTGGTCGACCGCGACTGGCCGATCCAGCAGGCGGAGGCCGCGATGGCCTATCTGGAAAGCAACGAAAGCACCGGCAAGGTGCTGCTGGCGGTCAGCGGCGAGGGCTAAGCTTTGTCTGAAAACTGGCTGTGCTCGATCATACTGCGTTAAAAATCAGCTCAAAATGCTCATTTACACCTCGTAAACTCCGCTTTTTCGCTGATTTTTGCCTTGCCTGATCTTCGCTCGCCGACTTTTCGGACAAACCTTGGTGCCCTGCCGGAATCGCCTCAGGGAGGCGCGTCGCGGCGCATCGTCTCGACCGCCTCCCGGGTGCGCAGGTAGGTCAGCTGCAGCAGGCGGGCATCCTCGCCGGCGCGGTGGCGCTGGATGCCACGCTCCCGGATCAGGGCTTCCTTGGTGCGCTTCCAGGCCGCCAGCTGCGCATCGCACAGCAGGGAGCGCAGCGCCTCGAGGCGAAAGCGCGGCAGCATTCCGGCGTGGTGGAACAGCAGCGACAGCCAGGTGTTGTCGTAGCCCCAGCTGTCACTGTAGGCGATGCCTGCCTCGCTCAGTTCGTCGTTGAGCCAGCGCGCCACTTCCTTCACCGGGTAGCCCTCGCGGGCCAGGCGATCGCGGCTGATGCCGTGCAGCAGCTCCGCCTTGGGGTCCCAGTGCGTCCATTCCGGCTGCGGCTGAATCAGGAAGGCACACACGCTGCCGTCGCCCCGGGCCAGGCCGACCTCGATGGGATAGCTGCCCCGGCCAAAGCCGGACGCTTCGATATCGAGGAGAATGGGCAGCGTCACATCAGCGGTCCTTTGTCATTGACGAACGATGCCCGGCCCGGAGTCGGGACGCTCCGAGGCGCGAGCGGACGAGCGCGCCGGTGACTGCCGCCCGGAGGGGGCAGTCATCGGCTCTCGCCAGCTTTCTAGCCTAAGGGGTTGTGGCCTCGGGGGCGAGCCCCGGGCACCGAATTCCCGTCAGTGGGTCAGCGCACCGGGCTCGGCGTGCGTCTCGCCGAGCTGGTGACGCTCGGCCAGCGCCTGCCACTGGGCGGCCCGCCGCGGGTCCACGGACAGGCCCAGCTCGCCACGCCGATAGGCGTCCGCCAGGCGCCGGGCCGCCGGAGCGTAACCGGCCTCGCCGGCACGGGCGTACCAGGTCACGGCATGGTCGTCGCGGCGCGGATACTGCGCGCAGCCATGCTCGTAAATGGAGGCCGCCTGGTACTGGGCCTGGACATCACCGGTCTGGGCGGCCTCCAGCACGTAGCGGGCACCCCGGGCCTTGTCCTGGGGAGAGATGCCGCGCTGGAAGAGCATGTGTCCGTAGACCGACAGCGCGGTGATGTGGCCGGCATCGGCACAGCGCTGGAGCAGGCGCAGCGTCAGACGCTGGGTACGCGGCGAACGCGGTAGCCAGCGGGTATGGAAGAGTTGTTCGGCCAGCCGAAATTCGAGCCGGGTGAACAGGGAAGATGCCTGCGGCATGGCGATAGACCTTGATCGAGTTTGCCTTGGGTGACGACGCCGACCTTGCTCCACTCCTGAGCCCAGTCCACGCCTCATCTCCTGACTGCCAACCGTCCGGACCTCCGCCGGAGCGACGGGGCGCAAGCATACGCCCACCACAGGCCCGACTCAACCCCTCGATTGCCGCCCTTTCCGCCCCCCGTTACCATGCCGTTTTCCCCACTTCACGGAGTCCCCTCATGGAGTACCGTCCGCTAGGCGATACCGGCATCGAGGTCAGCCGCCTGTGCCTGGGCACGATGACGTTCGGCGAGCAGAACAGCGAGGCCGACGCCCACCAGCAGCTCGACCGCGCCGTCGCGTCCGGCATCAACTTCATCGACACGGCCGAGATGTATCCGGTACCGCCCAGGGCCGAGACCCAGGGGCTCACCGAGGCCTACATCGGCACCTGGCTCCAGGCCCGCGGCAGGCGCGATGACCTGATTCTCGCCACCAAGGCGGCCGGCCCTCGCCTGAGCCACATCCGCGGCGGCCCCCGCTTCACCCGCGAGCACCTCCACGCCGCGGTCGACGACAGCCTGGCCCGGCTGCAGACCGACTATATCGACCTCTACCAGCTGCACTGGCCGGACCGCAGCACCAACACCTTCGGCAAGCTCGGCTACACCCCCGACCCCGACGAGGACGTCACCCCGCTGGAGGAGACCCTGGCCGCGCTCAAGGAGCTGGTGGACGCCGGCAAGGTCCGCGCTATCGGGCTGTCCAACGAGACGCCCTGGGGCGTGATGCGCTGCCTGCAGCTGGCCGAGACCCAGGGCCTGCCGCGGGTCGCCAGCATCCAGAACCCCTACAGCCTGCTCAACCGCAGCTTCGAGGTGGGGCTGGCGGAGATCGCCCACCGCGAGAACGTCGGCCTGCTGGCCTACTCGCCGCTGGCCTTCGGCGTGCTGTCGGGCAAGTATCTCGACGGCGCTCGCCCGCCGCAGGGCCGGCTGACCCTGTTCGAGCGCTTCCAGCGCTACACGTCCGATGTCGCCGAGCAGGCGACCCGGGCCTACGTCGACATCGCACGCCGTCACGGCCTGGACCCGGCGCAGATGGCGCTGGCCTTCGTCAATTCGCGCCCCTTCCTGACCAGCAACATCATCGGCGCCACGACCCTGGAGCAGCTCGAGAGCAACCTGGCGAGCGAGTCCCTGTCGCTCGACGGCGCCGTGCTCGAGGAGATCGAGGCCGTTCACCGGAAGATTTCCAACCCCTGCCCCTGAGGCCATGACGCCGATCGCGGGGGCCGTATCGGCCCCCGCCGCCACGCTTGGTATACTCGCCGGCCTGACCCCGCGCTGCTTCAGGAGCCCCGCATGCTGAGCGTGATTTCTCCGGCCAAGACGCTGGACTTCGATACCCCGCCGACCACGGCGCACTACACCCAGCCGGACTATCTGGAACACAGCCAGACGCTGATCGATCGCCTGCGCGAGTACTCGCCGCAGCAGCTGGCCGAACTCATGGGCATCAGCGACAAGCTGGCGGGTCTCAACGCCGCCCGCTACGGCGAGTGGCAGCCGCCCTTCACCCCCGACAACGCCAAGCCCGCCGCCCAGGCCTTCCAGGGCGATGTCTACCAGGGGCTCGACGCCGCCGCCTTCAGCGACGCCGACAACGCCTTCGCCCAGGCGCATCTGCGTATCCTTTCCGGCCTCTACGGCCTGCTGCGCCCGCTCGACCTGATTCAGCCCTATCGCCTGGAGATGGGCACGCGCCTGCCCAACCCGGCCGGCAAGGATCTCTACGCCTTCTGGAAGGCACGGCTGACCGCGGACCTGGATGCGGCCGTGGCCGCCAGCGGCACGCCGGTGCTGGTCAATCTCGCCTCCAACGAGTACGTCAAGGCCATCGATACCCGGCGGCTTGCGGCGCGGGTCATCTCGCCGGTGTTCAAGGATGCCAAGAACGGCCAGTACAAGATCATCAGCTTCTATGCCAAGAAGGCCCGCGGGCTGATGAGCGCCTGGCTGATCCGCGAGCGTATCGACGACCCCGAGGCGCTGAAGGCCTTCGACGTGGCGGGCTACCATTATTCGGCGGAGCAGTCGAAGGAAGACGCGCCGGTCTTCGTGCGCGAGGAGTCGGCACGCGCCTGAACAATCGGCGGCACCGGCCGCCGATTTTCCACGCTGCGGTTCACGCCATGTTCAGCCAGAGCCGGTAGAATGGGAGAGCTGTTTTACCCTTCTGGAGACTGTCCATGCGTAACCTGTTCGTCATGCTGCTGGTCGGCCTGCTCGGCTTCGGACTGGCGGTTGATCACGCCGAGGCACGCCGCCTGGGAGGCGGCAAGAGCATCGGCTCCTATTCCCGCTCCACCAGCAGCCACAGCACCACCAGCCAGCGCAGTACCGGCACCCCCCACAGCAAGCCGTCCAAGGGGCTGTCGCGCTTTGCCGGCCCGCTGGCCGGGATGCTCGCCGGCGGCCTGCTGGCCTCGCTGTTCTTCGGCGGCGCCTTCGATGGCTTCCGCTTCATGGATATCCTGCTAATCGCGCTGATCGCGTGGCTGGCCTTCCGCTTCCTGCGGGCACGCCGGGCCGCGACCGCCAGTGGTCCGCAGCATCAGGCCCGCAACACCCACACGTTCGGCAACGACGACACCGCGCCCGGCCCCTTCGGCGCTGCCGGCGGCACCGGTGGCACCGCGGCGAGCACGCCCAGCTGGTTCGACAAGGAACGTTTCCTCAACGAGGCCAAGCAGCACTTCATGGAGCTGCAGCGGGCCTGGGACAACAATGACCTGCCCAAGATCCAGGACTACGTGACGCCCTCGCTCTACAACCTGCTGCGCGAGCAGCGCGCCAACGAACCGGCCAACAACCGCACCGAGATCGTGCGTTTGTTCGTCGAACTCGGCGATGTGCGCGAGCATGGCAGCCAGGCCGAGGCCTCGGTGATCTTCCACGGCATCATGGACGAGAACGGCGAACACAACGAGTTCAACGAGACCTGGCACCTGATCCGGGAACTGCGCGACGGCGCCCCCTGGCACATCCAGGGCATCGAGCAGAACCCGAGCTGATCACTCACTGTGCCACACGCAAAAAAGCCAGCCGAAATCGGCTGGCTTTTTTAATGGTTCCTGATGAACGGAATTCCGGCTGGAACGCGGCCTCAGTCCTGGGCGTCCTCCGCCGCATTCTGAACGTCCTCGCCCATTTCCTCGACGCTGTCACCGGCATTGTCCGCCGCCTGGTCGATGTTCTCGCCCGCCTCCTCGGCCGGCCCGTCATCGTCACAGGCCGCCAGGCCGCCCAGCGTCAGGGCCATCAGCAGAACCAGTCCCGCCTTGCGCAGCATGCTTGCGTGCATCTTCTCCTCCTGAGAAACGTGTCGGGTTTGCCCTGTCCACCTTAATCGGCTCGTCCGGAAAACGCCAATATGGGCTGTCGGGCAAGGCCAGCCGCAACCCGTTGCAGGATGGCAGGATGGTCTGGATCAGCGATTTGGCCACCGTTGGCAGGTGGTGCGTCTCGACGGAGCGCGAGGGATGCGGCGCCCGCACGTGAGCGCTGCCGGGCCGGGAGTCAGCGAAGTGGAGATGGAAGCCGGCCGACTTTCCCGGCCCCAAACGCAAAAACCCCGGCCTGTTGGGCCGGGGTTCTGCGCAATAGATGCCTGACGATGACCTACTCTCGCATGGAGAAGCTCCACACTACCATCGGCGCTGAGCGGTTTCACTGCTGAGTTCGGCATGGGATCAGGTGGGACCCGCTCGCTATGGTCGTCAGGCGTAACTCTGGCACGCTGGGTGGCGGTTGCCGGGCCAGCGCCCTGTTTACCTGTCTTCAACAATG
>Ga0209300_1000270_pt1 | contig 30379 bp, 24 predicted proteins | sample Shrwel_input2_RT_FD_187535 | JGI IMG/M metagenome (GOLD analysis project Ga0209300, IMG submission 187535) | Subsurface microbial communities from deep shales in Ohio, USA - Utica-3 well 1 S input2 RT (SPAdes) (version 2) ... | reverse complement strand
TGGCGGCCATGGCCGCCAACGTCGAGAAGGGCCAGGTGGTGGTCGAGGCCTTCAGTCACGGGCTGAGCGAGACCGTCAAGGCGCGCGTTGCCGGCGTCTATCTGCTGGGCTTCGTGGCGCTGGGCGCGGTGCTGTGCGTGGGCCTGTGGGACTCGGCGGCGAGCGCGGCGTCCCATGGTGAGACGACCCAGGATCTGCGCATTCCCATGGCGCCCATCTATTACGTCGCCGCCGGGCTGTGCGCCCTGCTCAGCCTGCGTTGTCTGCTGCACGCCGTGCTCGGCACGGTGTTCGCTCACCAGGTGGAGAGCGTCGAATGAGTAGTGAAATGATCGGGGCGCTGGGGCTGGGGCTGCTGCTGGTGCTGATGGTGCTGCGCGTGCCGGTGGCGCTGTGCATGCTGATCGTCGGCGTCGGCGGCTTCTCCCAGGTGATCTCCTGGGGGGCCGCCGTCTCGATGGTCAAGTCGGTGCCCGTCGAGGTGCTGTCGAACTACAGCTTCAGCGCGATTCCCATGTTCATCCTGATGGGCGTGCTCGCGGCGCACTCCGGCATGGCCGGCAAGCTGTTCGATTCCACGCGCACCCTGTGCGGCGGCTGGAAGGGCGGCCTGGCGATCGCCGCGGTCGGCTCGTGCGGGATGTTCTCGGCGATCTCCGGCTCGTCGCTGGCCACCGCCAGCACCATGACCCGCGTGGCGCTGCCCGAGATGGAACGCCTCGGCTACAACCGCGGCCTGGCCACCGGCGCGCTGGCCGCCGGCGGCACCCTGGGCATCATGATTCCGCCGAGCATCGCCCTGCTGATCTACGCCATCCTCACCGAGCAGTCGGTGGGCGACATGTTCATCGCCGGCTTCGTGCCCGGGCTGATGGGGCTGCTGTTCTATGCCCTGACGGTGAGCATCGTGGTGCATGTCAAGCCGTCGCTGGCGGTGCCGGGCGAGCCGACCTCCTGGGGCGAGAAGCTGGCCTCGCTGGCGGGGCTGCTGCCGTTCTTCGGGGTCTTCCTGGTGATCATCCTGGGCATCTACTTCGGCCTGTTCACCCCCACCGAGGGGGCCAGCGTCGGCGCCTTCGCCACCCTGGTCTACGCCGTGGTCAAGGGGCTGCGCGGCCGGGAGCTGTGGACGGCGATCCAGGAGACCCTGGGTCTGTCGACGGTGGTGTTCTTCATGCTGGTGGGCGCCGATACCCTGGGCTACTTCATCTCGGTATCGCGGATCTCGTTCTCGATCAGCGACTTCATCTACGGGCTGTCGCTGTCGCCGATGCTGGTCGTGCTGTGCATCCTGCTGCTGTACTTCGTGCTGGGGATGTTCATGGACTCGATCGCCATGCTGGTGATCACCGTCCCGGTGGTGTTCCCGATCATCCAGACGCTGGGCATCGACCCGATCTGGTTCGGCATCGTCACCGTGCTGACCGTGGAGCTGGGGCTGATCACGCCGCCGGTGGGCATGAACGTCTTCGTCATCAAGGCGATGGCGCCGCATGTGCGGCTCGGCGAGATCTTCCGCGGCGTGTCGCCGTTCATCGCCTCCGACTTCGTGCGCCTGGCGCTGCTGATCCTGTTCCCGGCCCTGACGACCTACCTGTTGACCGTGTAGCCGGTTGTCGTCGCCACTCTGCCGCCGCCGGCCTCCGGGTCGCGGCGGTTTTCGGTCGGCTGACCCGGCCCCGCGGCTGGGGTAAAGTCGGGGCCCGTCCGTCGAGGGGCTCGTCGCTCATGCTCAATCCGCGCGTCAAGCTGCGTCACCTGCAGGCCTTTCTCGAGCTGGCCAAGCGGCGCAGCTTCGTGCGCGCCGCCGAGAGCCTGTCGATCTCGCAGCCGGCGCTCTCCAAGGCGATTCGCGAGCTCGAGGATCACCTCGGCACGCCGCTGTTCGAGCGCAGCCCGCAGGGGGTGTCGCTCAATCAGGCCGGGCTGACCCTGCTGCGCCACGCCGGGCCGGCGCTGCGTGCGCTGGACGAGGGCATCACGGCGATCGGCGACGCTCAGGGGGGCGAGCGGCGCATCCGGGTCGGCGCCCTGTCCACGGTGGAGAGCCGCTTCCTGCCGCAGGCCATCGAGCGCCTGCATGCCCGGCACGACGATATCGGCGTGCGGGTGGTCGACGGCCCCAGCGCCTACCTGCTGTCGCGACTGCGCGCCGGCGAGCTCGACCTGGTGGTGGGGCGCATGACCGAGGCCCGGGAGATCCGCGACCTGACCTTCGAACACCTCTACTACGAGCCGCTGGTGGTGGTGGTGCGCGCCGGCCATGCGTTGTCGTCCAGCCGGACGCCGCCGCTGCAGCGGCTCGGCGAGTTTCCCTGGGTGCTGCCGCCGCCGCAGACCACGCTGCGTCAGCAGGTCGACAGCTTCTGCGTGCGCCAGGCGCTGGCCTTGCCGGGCCGGGTGCTGGAGACGCTCTCGCTGGCCGTCAGCCGCCGCTACGTGCTGGACAGCGACGCCCTGTGGGTCGCCCCTCGCGAGGCGGTGATCGAGGACGTCGCGGCCGGGCGACTGGCGGTGCTGGAGGTGGGGCTGGAACGCCAGGGCGGCTCGGTCGGCCTGTGCATCAACGCCAGCCTGCGCCCCTCGCTGGCCCTGGAGGCGTTCTGCGAGATGCTGCGCGAGGTGGCGGCAGCGTATCGTTGAGTGCCCGGGGCGTCGCGTCACACGTACTCGGGATCGCTCGTCCTCACCGTCACGGCTTCCGCCTCGCCCGGCACCGTGATCGAGAACTCGCCCGCGCCGAGGTAGGTGGCGATGTGGCCCTCCTGGGTCCGGAAGGTGGGCAGGCCACCCTGGGCGGCGCCGTCCCGGGCCAGTTCGTTGAGTTCCTTGTTGCTGACAAAGACATCGATCATGTACTCGCGACCGAAGTCGTCGAAGGCCATGAGGGTCTTCTCGTGATGCGCCATGGGACTTGCCTCCCGATATCTCCAGGTTGTCAGCGATAGGTCTAGCAGCATGACGCCTGCCTGGCGAGGGCGGCTTGTGGTGGTCGAGATAGTTATAACCCATGGGTTATGGCAGCCTGACGATATTTCATTTCACGTCCGCCACCGGGCGGGTGAGACTGGGCCGACCGCCCTGACGGGGTTTCCTCCACTCCACGAGACGCCAGCCATGCAAGACTCCGATAACAAGCGCTTCGTGCCGCGCGACCGTAACTGGCATCCGCCCGCCTATGCGCCGGGCTACAAGACCAGCGTGCCGCGTTCGCCGAATCAGGCGCTGGTCAGCCTGCAGCATCCCAGCCGCAGCGAGCTGACCGGGCCCCGCTTCGAGGCGCTGCGCCTGGGGCCGCACGACAACGACCTGCTGATGAACTACCGCGAGGGCCAGGGGCAGGACGGTCTGCCGATCGGCGAACGCATCGTCATGTTCGGCCGCGTCGTCGACCAGTTCGGCAAGCCGGTGCCGCATACCCTGGTGGAAATGTGGCAGGCCAACGCCGGCGGCCGCTATCGCCACAAGAAGGATGGCTACCTGGCGCCGCTCGACCCCAACTTCGGCGGCGTCGGGCGCTGCCTGACCGATGCACAGGGCTGGTATCACTTCCGCACCGTCCGCCCGGGCCCCTATCCCTGGCCCAACGATCCCAACTCCTGGCGCCCGGCGCACATCCACGTCTCGGTGATGGGGCCGGCGATCGCCACGCGCCTGATCACCCAGATGTACTTCGAGGGCGACCCGCTGATTCCGCGCTGCCCGATCGTCCAGACCCTCGGCGACCCCGAGGCCGTGGACACGCTGACCGGCCGCCTGGACATGGCGCGCAGTCGGCCGATGGACTACCTGGCCTATCGTTTCGACATCGTCACGCGCGGCGCACTGCAGACCTATTTCGAGAATCAGGGGTGAGAGCATGAGTCAACAACCGACCCGTGAAGGCGGCCTGCTGTACCGCGAGACACCGTCGCAGACCGCAGGCCCCTACGTGCACATCGGCCTGGCGCTGGATGTCGCCGGCCTGCCGCTGCGCGACGAGGAGATCTGGAGCCGCATGGCTGCACCGGAGGCCGAGGGCGAGGCCATCGAGCTGGTCGGCCGGGTGATCGACGGCAACGGCGATCCGGTGCGCGACGCCTTCCTCGAGGCCTGGCAGGCCGACGCCAACGGCGACTTCCAGCCGGCTTTCGACCTGCGCAAGCCGTTCAACAGCTTCGGACGTTCCGCCACCACCGCCGACGGCGACAGCGAGTGGTCCTTCACCACCGTCAAGCCGGGGCGCGTGCCGGCCGCCAACGGCAAGCCGATGGCGCCGCATGTCTGCCTGGCGGTGTTCGCCCGCGGCATCAATATCCACCTGAACACGCGGCTGTACTTCGACGACGAGGCCGAGGCCAATGCCGCCTGTCCGGTGCTCAACGCCGTCGAGTCGCCGGCGCGGCGCGAGACGCTGATCGCCCGGCGCGAGGAGGTCGACGGCAAGATCCGCTATCGTCTCGACATCCGCCTGCAGGGCGAGGGGGAAACGGTCTTCTTCGACATCTGAAGCGAAGCGATCACCAACCCTGTATCCTATGCGGCCCGGCGCCCTTCGGCGTCGGGCCGTGTCGTCGTTCAGGACGACTGTCTCATCACGACAGACGAAACGACGTCGCAATGCCAATTTGCGACATCGATGTCGTTTCTGCGTGCGTTCCTCCCGGCCTATCCGCAAGAATGACCGACAGGCGGATGCCATTTTCCCCTGTTCGGGTCGGCAGGTACTCTCTCCATGTCGGCCATTGGCAACCGCTCCACAACAAGCACAAGACTCCCCGGCATGTTCCGGGGTGAATCCGTGGATAGAGGAGAGAACCCGAATGGCATCCTCCCGGACAGCAAACGCATCACCGACGGTCGGCCGCACCCCCACGCCCCAGACCCTGGGGTTTCTGCTGCTGGACAACTTTACCCTGATTTCCCTGGCCTCGGTGATCGAGCCGTTGCGCATGGCCAACCAGCTGGCGGGGCGCGAGCTGTATCGCTGGTATACCCTGAGCGTCAACGGAGAGCCGGTGCGTGCCAGTGACGGGCTGCAGGTCACGCCGGATGCCTCGACGTCGATTCCGCTGTCGCTCGACTGGGTGGTGGTCTGCGGGGGGGTGGCGCCGCACCGCAGCGTGACCCGCGAACACATCGCCTGGCTGCAGGGCCAGGCCCGCCAGTCGCGGCGGCTGGGCTCGGTGTGCACCGGCAGCTGGGCTCTGGCCAAGGCCGGCCTGCTGGACGGCTACGAGACCAGCATCCACTGGGAATGCCTGGCCGCGATGCAGGAAGCCTTCCCGCGCGTGCCTCTGACCACCCGGCTGTTCTCGATCGATCGCGACCGCTTCACCGCCTCCGGCGGCACCGCGCCGCTGGACATGATGCTCAACCTGATCGGCCAGGATCACGGTCGCGAGCTGGCCGCCGGCATCTCCGAGATGTTCATCTACGACCGCGTGCGCGGCGAGCAGGACCAGCAGCGCGTGCCGCTCAAGCACGTGCTGGGCACCACCCAGCCCAAGCTGCTGGAAATCGTCGCGCTGATGGAGGCCAATCTCGAGGAGCCCATCGCGCTCGATGAACTGGCCACCTACGTGGACGTGTCCCGACGCCAGCTGGAGCGGCTGTTCCAGAAGTACCTCAACTGCTCGCCGTCGCGCTATTACCTCAAGCTGCGCCTGACCCGGGCCCGGCAGCTGCTCAAGCAGACCTCGATGTCGATCATCGAGGTGGCCTCGGCCTGCGGCTTCGTGTCCACGCCGCACTTCTCGAAGTGCTACCGGGAGTACTTCGGCATGCCCCCGCGCGACGAGCGGGGCGGCATCGGCACGCGGCAGGGACGCGGCGACGACGGCGAGCGATCCCGGGTGGTGCGTCGTGCCCTGCTGGAGACGTCCCCGGAACCCATGTCGAGTGCCGTGCTGGCGCTGAACCAGGCGCAGGGCGAGCCGACCTACGCCAGCGTGCCGCTCTAGATGTGATCTCGCGGCAGGTCGTTCATCCGGCGCCTGGCCGCGGGAGCGACTTCAGTCGCGATGAAGGCGCCGCCGGGCCGTCGGTGTCGGGGGGGAATCCTCTCCCGCACGCCTTCCGGTCAGGCTGACCGGCGTGGCTGCACATGCTAATGCGAGACCCCCGGCAGGGGGGGCACGGAAGAGAGCCCTTGCCGGAGATCCGGCCCGGCCCTGTATACTGGCGCGATCCTCATTACCCGGGAACGCGCTGGCATGACAAGGGACTGGTCGCGCAGGCTGCTGCGTTACATCCTGCTGGGCCTGGCCGCCTTCGTGCTGGCCTCGCTGGCAATGGTCCTGTTCTTTCGCGTGGTGCCGGTGTTCGGTTCGATGGTGATGGTCGAACGCCAGGTGCAGGCCTGGACGGCAGGCGAGTCGCTCGACATTCAGCAGTCCTGGATGCCCTGGGAGCGGCTCTCCGACAATGCCAAGCTGGCGGTGATCGCCGGCGAGGACCAGCGCTTTCCCGACCACTTCGGCTTCGACTTCAACCAGCTGCGCAAGGCCCTCACCACCTGGCAGTCGGGCGGGGATCTGCGCGGCGCGAGTACCATCAGCCAGCAGACCGCCAAGAACCTGTTCCTGTGGACCGGGCACAGCTGGGTCCGCAAGGGGCTCGAGGCCTGGTTCACGGTGCTGCTCGAGACGCTGTGGCCCAAGCAGCGCATCCTCGAGGTCTATCTCAACATCGTCGAATGGGATGACGGTGTTTTCGGCCTCGAGGCGGCGGCCCGGCACTACTTCGGGGTTTCCGCCGACAACCTGAGCGTGCTGCAGGCCAGCCGGCTGGCGGCGATCCTGCCCAACCCGCGCGGCTGGAGCGCCTCGCGGCCCTCCGCGCATGTAATGCGTCGCAGCCGCTGGATCCGCCAGCAGATGCGCCAGCTGGGTGGCACGGCCTATCTGCAGCGGCTGTAGGCCACGATCGGCTCGATGACCGGAATGTTATCGCGGCAGGCCCGGGCGATGGCTGGCAGCCGCGACGGCGCCCCGTTATGGTGTGGCCCCTTTCGCCAATCAACGAGGCGCTTCTCATGACTGCACGCAAGATCGGCCTCGTCGGCCTGGGCAAGATCGCCCGCGATCAGCACCTGCCGGCGCTTGCCGCCAACCCCGATCTCGAGCTGGTGGCGGTGGCCAGCCCCGGCGCCGCCCTGGACGGCGTCGACGGCTTCGAGTCGCTGTCGGCGATGCTCGCGGCGCGTCCCGAGCTTGACGCGATCACCCTGTGCACGCCGCCGGGCGTGCGCCATGCGCTGGCCTCTGAGGCGCTCGCCGCGGGCAAGCCCGTGATGCTGGAAAAGCCGCCCGGTGCCACGCTCAGCGAGGTCGAACTGCTGGCCCGGCAGGCCGAGAGCGCCGGCCTGACCCTGTTCGCCAGCTGGCATTCCCGCCATGCGCCGGGGGTGGCGCCGGCCCGCGAATGGCTTGCCGACCGCGAGATCCACCGTGTGCAGATCGTGTGGAAGGAGGACGTGCGCGTCTGGCACCCCGGTCAGGAGTGGATCTTCGAGCCCGCCGGCATGGGCGTGTTCGATCCCGGCATCAACGCCCTGTCGATCGTCACCGCGATCCTCCCGCGGCCGTTCTTCCTGCGCGATGCGCTGCTGCAGGTGCCGGCCAACCGCCAGGCGCCGATCGCCGCGCAGCTGCGCTTCACGGACACCGCGGGAGCGCCGGTCGAGGCCGATCTCGACTTCCTGCAGACCGGGCCCCAGACCTGGGACATTCACGTGGAAACCGACGCCGGCCGGCTGACGCTGACGAAGGGCGGCAGCGAGCTGACGATCGCCGGCGAGTCGGTACCCGTGGGCCCGGCCGGGGAGTACCCGGCCCTGTATGCGCGTTTCGCCGAGCTGCTCGATAGCGGCGCGTCCGACGTCGACCCGGCCCCGCTGCGTCACGTCGCCGACGCCTGCCTGCTGGGGCAGCGCGAGGCGGTGGCGGCCTTTCATTTCCCCTGACATGCCAACGCCGGGCGAGTCGCCCGGCGTTGGCTAGGCATTGTCTGAAAACTGTCTGCGCTCGGCCATACTGCGTTAAAAATCAGCTCAAAATGCTCATTTACACCCCGTAAACTCCGCCTTTTCGCTGATTTTTGCCTTGTCTGACCTTCGCTCGTCGACTTTTCAGACAGTGCCTAGTGTCGGCTTCAGTCCCGGGCCTTACTCCTCGGGCAGCGCGTAGGCGACCACCTGATCGCCGACCTGCTGCTTGAGGATGGTGTTGCCGCCGCCGATGAAGACCACGTATTCGCGGCCCTGGTACTCGTAGACCGCCGGGTTCGATACGGACGGCGCCTGGGCCTGGTCCGACCACAGTTCCTTGCCGCTCTCGAGCGAGTAGGCCCGGACCCTGGCATCCATCGAGGCGCCGATGAACACCACGCCGCCGGCGGTGACCGCCGGTCCGCCGATGGTCGGCGATCCCCAGCTTTCGGGCATGAAGAAGCCGTACTGCTGGGAGGCGCCGACGGGCCGGCGCCATTTCACGTCACCGGTGGTCATGTCCAGCGCGACCAGTTCGCCGTAGGGCGGCTCCCAGCAGGGCATGCCGAGCCAGTTGCGGGCCACCTCGAGCCGCAGCCCGTAGGGCGCGCCCGTCTGCGGCGCGAAGCCGCTCTCGTTGCCCGAGCCGCTGTTGGCTTTCTCGTAGGCCTCGCGGTCATAGAGCTTGACATATTGCACGAGGCGCGAGGTGTTGACGATCGCGGTCTGACTCTGGGGGTCGAAGGCTACGCCGCCCCACTGCACGCCACCGGCGCTGTCGGGGAAGGTCAACGCCCCTTCGCCCTGGGTGGTGGGCGGTGTGTACATGCCCTCGTAACGTAGCTCGTCCCACAACGCCGAGCACTCACCGCCACTCACTGCGTCGGCCAGCCACCAGACCTTGGGTTTCTCGGTCTGGTCGAGCAGCGGCGCGGGCTTGGTCGGGAATGGCTGGGTCGGCGCGTACGTCTCGCCCTCGACCGAACCATCGCCCTGCGGCACCGGGCGCTCCTCGATCGGCCACACATCCTCGCCGGTCAGTCGGTTGACGACGAACAGAAAGCCCTGTTTGGTCGACTGGATCAGCGCCGGGATCTCCTCGCCGTCGACGGTGATGTCCATCAGCGTCGGCGCAGCATTGATGTCGTAGTCCCAGACGTCATGGTGGACCCACTGGCGCGACCAGACCACCTTGCCGGTGTCCACGTCGAGCGCCGTCGTGGAGGTGGCCAGCGGGGCCTTCTCGGTGCGGTTGCCGCCCCAGTAGTTGGGCGAGGGCGAGGACACCGGCAGGTAGACGAGGCCGTGCTCCTCGTCGGCCGACATCTGGGTCCAGACGTTGGCGGTGCCGCTCTTCTCGCGCATCGCATCGGACAGCGCCTGGAAGGTCCATTCGCGCTCGCCGGTGCGGGCATTGATGGAGAACACCGTGCCGGGCGGCGCCTGCTCGAAGGCCCAGTCCTTGCCGGCCCAGCCGAGAATCAGGTGGTCGCCGACCACGGTCGGCGGCTGCAGCACCGACAGCGGCCACTTGGCATGGGTGTCGTTCCACTGGTTGATGTCGAGCACGCCGTTGTCGGCGAACGACTTGCAGGCCTTGCCGGTGTCGGCGTCCACGGCGAACAGACGGGCGTCCATGGTGCCGATGTAGACGATCTTCTGGCACGGCTTACCGGCGACCGGGTCATCCGCCTGCCAGTAGGCCACGCCGCGGTTCTTCAGCGCGGGCTGGGTCATGGCCTCGAGCTTCGACTGGGTGTCGAAGCTCCACTTCTGCTCGCCGGTGGCCGGGTCGAGCGCCAGGATGCGATAGAACGGCGTGCCGATGTACAGCGTGTCGTTGGCGAAGATGGGCGTCGCCGACCAGACCGTGGCGGGCCGCTCGCCCGAGCCGTCCGAGACGTCGCCGGTGTGCACTTCCCAGACCTTCTCGAGCTGGCCGACGTTGTCGGTGGTGATCTGGTCGAGCGGGCTGTACTTCTGGGCGTTGAGCTGACCGTGGAAGGAGTCCCACGTCGGCGTCTCCGGGACCAGCGGGATCGGCTGGCCGGTGGAGTCGCCAGCCGATGGGCGCTTGGCCTGCGCGTTCGGCGCCTGTTCGGCCGCCCGGGTCTGGGCGGCTTCCTGAGTCGGGGTCGAAGCCGCGCTGGCGGCGCGCTCCTGCTCAGGGGGCGCTTCCTGGGCCGAGGCCGCCAGCGGCGTGACGGAGAGCATCAGGGCGGTGGCCGTGACCAGGCGCGGCAATGGGAATCGGGGGGTCGGCATGGCGCGGCTCCTCAGGCGTGGGCGGAACGGGTGGGGCGGGGCGAACGGAGCATGTCGACGATCAGGCCGACGAGACCGACCCCCATGGCGACGACGATCCACACCTGATGCAGGAGAAGACCGGCGAAGGCCGTGCCGGCAAGCCCCAGCAGGGTCAGTACCCGCAACAGGATGCGGGTCGCGCGGCCGCGCAGCGCCGCGAGGCCGAGCGCCAGGACGGCGAGCACACCGCAGGCCACGGCGGTGAGCAGGGCGCCGAGGGTGCCGTTGACGCCGGTCAGCGGCGTCGAGTAGGCGTAGAGGGCGATGGCGAGCCCGGCGAGCGAGGCCAGCAGCAGCAAAATGGCCCCGATGCGGGATGAATGCGATTGCGACATGGCGGGGTTGCCTCCTTTCGCGGGTCGGGAATGCGTGAGCGGTTCCGGTCCCGGCCTTTCCCTGGCCGTAACATGAAGAAGGCCTCATGTTAGCAGACATCCCGAGACACTGTCGGGAACCCGTCGTGCTTGTCTGTTACTCAGCCTAGTCGATCGTCAGCGGGATGTCCGAGCGCGAGCCGTGCCGCGCGGGGCGGTCGCGACGCTAGCCGCCGGTCATGGCAGTGACGTTTCATCCGCGACACCCATGACGCTTTTGGAATTTCCCCCGTCGCTTCCAAGCGCCGGGCCGACCGGGCCCGGGGCTATTCTGCGGCCATGACGCCAACCCCATCGGAGCCGACCATGACCCCGCAAGCCCTGCACGACGACGCCATCGTCATCGACGGTCTCATCATCGCCAAGTGGAACCGCGAGCTGTTCGAGGACATGCGCAAGGGCGGCCTCACCGCCGCCAACTGCACCGTGTCCGTCTGGGAGGGCTTTCAGGCCACCGTCGACAATATCGTCAGGACCAACGCCCTGATGGCCGAGTCCAGCGATCTGGTGCGCCCCGTGCGGACCACCGCGGACATCACCCGGGCCAAGGAAGAGGGCAAGACCGGCATCATCTACGGCTTCCAGAACGCCCATGCCTTCGAGGACCAGATCGGCTACGTCGAGGTCTTCAAGCAGCTCGGCGTGGGCATCGTGCAGATGTGCTACAACACCCAGAATCTGGTCGGCACCGGCTGCTACGAGCGCGACGGCGGCCTGTCCGGCTTCGGCCACGAGATCGTCGCCGAGATGAACCGCGTGGGCATCATGTGCGACCTGTCCCACGTCGGCGAGAAGACCTCCCGCGAGGTGATCGAGGCCTCCGGGAAGCCGGTCTGCTATTCCCACTGCCTGCCCGCCGGTCTCAAGGACCATCCGCGCAACAAGTCCGACGAGGAACTCCGGTTCATCGCCGAGCATGGCGGCTTCGTCGGCGTGACCATGTTCACCCCCTTCCTGCGGGCCGGCGTCGACGCCACCGTCGACGACTATGTCGAGGCCATCGAGTACGTCATGAACATCGTCGGCGAGGATGCCATCGGCATCGGCACCGACTTCACCCAGGGCCACGGCCCGGACTTCTTCGAGTGGCTGACCCACGACAAGGGCTATGCCCGGCGCCTGACCAACTTCGGCAAGATCATCAACCCCGAGGGCATCCGTACCATCGGCGAGTTTCCCAACCTCACCGAGGCGCTCTCGCGTCGCGGCTTCAGCGAGGCCCAAGTGCGCAAGATCATGGGCGAGAACTGGGTGCGCGTCCTCAGGGACGTCTGGGGCGCCTGAATCTTTTGAAAGGGGGCGCCGGGGGCAGGTCGAAGAGGAGGTCCGACGCCATGTATGGCGTCGGTAGCGCCCAGGGAAGGGGTTACAGCGCCTCCGGAAGGCCGGCCCCGCTCGCAGACCTGCCGCCGGTAAAGCCCCGGCCAGCAACGTGCCAAGAACAACGATGTCGAGGAACCAAACCGTGACCAAGATGGCCCCCGAACTGCCCATCGAGGTGGATAGCGAGACCGGCGTGTGGACCACCGACGCCCTGCCGATGCTCTACGTGCCGCGCCACTTCTTCATCAACAACCATGTCGCCGTGGAAGAGGCGCTGGGTGTCGAGACCTATGCCGACATCCTCTACCACGCCGGCTACAAGAGCGCCTGGCACTGGTGCCAGAAGGAGGCCGAGCTGCACGGCTTCGAGGGCGTGGCGGTGTTCGAGCATTACATGAAGCGCCTCTCCCAGCGTGGCTGGGGACGCTTCATCACCGAGGCGATCGACCTCGAGGCCGGCACCGCCCAGGTGCGTCTCGAGCACAGCGCCTTCGTCTACCAGCTCGGCAAGGTCAACCGCAAGGTCGAGTACATGTTCACCGGCTGGTTCGCCGGGGCCATGGACCAGATTCTCGAGGCCTGCGGCAGCGACCTGCGCACCACCGCCGAGCAGACCCAGAGCGCCGCCGAGGAAGGCTGCGACGTCGGCCGTTTCACGGTCATTCCCCGTCATACCCTGGCAGGCTGAGGTTCCCGAGATGGCATTCGACGCCCTGTTCAAGCCGATCGAGATCGGCAATCTCACGATCCGCAATCGCGTGGTCAGCACCGCTCACGCCGAGGTCTACGCCACCGACGGCGGCATGACCACCGAGCGTTACATCAAGTACTACGAGGAAAAGGCCAAGGGGGGCGTGGGGCTTGCCATCTGCGGCGGTTCCTCGCCGGTGTCGATCGACAGTCCCCAGGCCTGGTGGAGCTCGGTCAACGTCTCCACCGACCGGATCATTCCGCACTTCCAGAACCTGGCGGATGCCGTCCACAAGCACGGCGGCAAGATCATGATCCAGATCACCCACATGGGTCGCCGCTCGCGCTGGGACGGCTTCGACTGGCCGACCCTGCTGTCGCCGTCGGGCATCCGCGAGCCGGTCCACCGCTCGACCTGCAAGACCATCGAGGAAGAGGAAATCTGGCGCGTCATCGACGATTTCGCCCAGGGCGCGCGGCGTGTCAAGGAAGGCGGGCTCGACGGCATCGAGCTGTCCGCCGTCCACCAGCACCTGATCGACCAGTTCTGGAGCCCGCGCGTCAACAAGCGTGAGGACCAGTGGGGCGGCAGTTTCGAGAACCGCATGCGCTTCGGCATGGAAGTGCTCAAGGCGGTGCGCGCCGAGGTCGGCGATGACTTCGTGGTCGGCATGCGCATCTGTGGCGACGAGTTCCACCCGGACGGTCTGACCCACGACGACATGAAGCAGATCGCCGCCTACTACGATGCCACCGGCATGGTCGACTTCTTCGGCGTGGTCGGCTCGGGCTGCGACACGCACGACACCCTGGCCAACGTGATTCCCAACATGTCCTATCCGCCGGAGCCGTTCCTGCACCTGGCGGCGGGCATCAAGGAAGTGGTCTCCGCGCCGGTGATCCACGCCCAGAACATCAAGGACCCCAATCAGGCCAGCCGCATCCTCGAGGGCGGCTACGTCGACATGGTGGGCATGACCCGCGCGCACATCGCCGACCCGCACCTGATCGCCAAGATCAAGATGGATCAGGTCGACCAGATCCGGCAGTGCGTGGGCGCCAACTACTGCATCGATCGCCAGTACCAGGGCCTCGACGTGCTGTGCATCCAAAATGCCGCCACCTCGCGCGAGTACCTGGGCCTGCCGCACGAGATCGAGGCAAGCGAGGGGCCGAAGCGCAAGGTCGTGGTGGTCGGCGGCGGCCCCGGCGGCATGGAGGCGGCGCGTGTCGCGGCGGAGCGCGGCCACGACGTCACCCTGTTCGAGGCCGACGAGCAGCTGGGCGGGCAGATCACCCTCGCCGCCAGGGCGCCGCAGCGCGACCAGATCGCCGGCATCACTCGCTGGTATCAGCTCGAACTGGCGCGGCTCAAGGTCGACCTGCGACTGGGAACCCGCGCCGACGAGGCGACCATCGGCGATCTGCGCCCGGACATCGTGATCCTTGCCACCGGCGGGCAGCCCTTCCTGTCGCAGGTGCCCGAGTGGGGCTATGCCGAGAACCGCGAGGAGAGCCTGGTGGTCAGCACCTGGGATGTCCTCAGCGGCGCCGTCGAGCCCGGCAAGAACGTGCTGATCTTTGATTCCATCTGCGAGTTCGCCGGGGTCTCGGCGGCGGATTACCTGGCCGACAAGGGCGCCAAGGTGGAGATCGTCACCGACGACATCAAGCCCGGTGCGGCGGTGGGGGGCACGACCTTCCCGACCTATTACCGCAGCCTCTACGAGAAGGAGGTGATCATGACCTCCGACCTGGCGCTGCACAAGGTCTATCGCGAGGGCGACTCGCTGGTGGCGGTGCTCGAGAACGAGTACACCGGCGCCCAGGAGGAGCGGGTGGTCGACCAGGTGGTGGTCGAGAACGGCGTGCGCCCCGACGAGGCGCTCTACTACGCACTCAAGGAGCAGTCCCGCAACAAGGGACAGGTCGACCTCGAGGCGCTCTACGCCATCCAGCCGCAGCCCGCGCTGGCCACGCTGGACGACGACCCCGGTGCCGGCTTCGTGCTGTTCCGGCTGGGCGACTGCACGGCACCGCGCAATACGCATGCGGCGATCTACGACGCCCTGCGGATTTGCAAGGACTTTTAACTCGAGCTTGAAGCCGGAAGGGTCCTGGCCACCCATGTCGATGGGCGCCGGGGGCAGGGCGTAGCGAGGGTCCTTTGCCATGGCCGGAAAGTGTTCCTTTCCATTCCGGCATTTCCGCCATCCATGGCGGTCAGATGGCAAAGGTAGCGCCCAGGGACGGGTTCACAGCGCCCTCGCGAAGGCCTGCCGCCGGATCAGCCCGGTGGCATGCATGGTGGCGAAGCGAATTCCCCAGCTTATGGTTCCGAACATGAGGTGAGCGACATGCTCGATATCCTCCTGCCGATCCTGATCTTCTCCGCCCTGGCGCTGGCGGCGATCGGCGCCGTGCGACGCATTCGCCTGTGGCGCCAGGGGCGCCCTTCACCGGTGCCGGTGATCCGCGGTCTGGCCGCGGTGCCGCGCCGCTACCTGGTCGACCTGCACCACGTGGTGGCGCGCGACAAGGTGATGTCCAACACCCACGTGGCCACCGCCGGCGGCTTCGTCGCCGCCATGGCGCTGGCGATCGTCGTCCACGGCCTGGGGCTGGCCGAGGGCGTGCTGGGCTGGCTGCTGCTGGCGGCCAGCGCGACGATGTTCGTGGGCAGCCTGTTCGTCGCCCGCCGCCGGATCAACCCGCCGGCGCGGCTCTCGAAGGGCCCCTGGATGCGCCTGCCCAAGAGCCTGATGGCGTTCTCGCTGGGCATCTTCGTGGTCACCCTGCCGGCGGTGGGGGTGCTGCCCCCCGACGCCGGCGGCTGGCTGGTGGCGCTGGTGCTGGCCGGCGTGGTGGCCTGGGGGCTGGCCGAGCTGGTGTTCGGCATGACCTGGGGCGGGCCGATGAAGCACGCCTTCGCCGGCGCCCTGCATCTGGCCTTCCACCGCCGCGCCGAGCGCTTCGGCGAGGGCAATCGCTCCACCGGCCTCAAGGCCCTGAACCTGGACGACGAAGGCGCTCCCCTGGGGGTCGAGACGCCCAGCGACTTCACCTGGAACCAGCTGCTGGGCTTCGACGCCTGCGTGCAGTGCGGGCGCTGCGAAGCAGTCTGCCCGGCGTTCGCCGCCGGTCAGCCGCTCAATCCCAAGAAGCTGGTCCAGGACATGGTGGTGGGCATGGCGGGCGGCAGCGATGCCGCCTACGCCGGTTCGCCGTATCCCGGCAAGGCCGTCGGCGAGCACGCCGGCGACCCCCACGGGCCGATCGTCGCCCGCGAGGGCACGGCGCTGGTCGACGCCGAGACGCTGTGGTCCTGCACCACCTGCCGCGCCTGCGTCGAGGAGTGCCCGATGATGATCGAGCACGTCGATGCCATCGTCGACATGCGCCGCTTTCTGACCCTGGAACACGGCAACACGCCGAACAAGGGCGCCGAGGTACTCGACAACCTGATCGCCACCGACAATCCCGGCGGCTTCGATCCCGGTTCGCGCCTGCACTGGGCGGCGGACCTCGAGCTGCCGCTGATGGCCGAGCGCGGCGAGGCCCAGGTGCTGCTGTGGCTGGGCGACGGGGTCTTCGACATGCGCAACCAGCGCACCCTGCGGGCACTGGTCAAGGTGCTGCGTGCCGCCGGGGTCGATTTCGCGGTGCTCGGCAACGAGGAGCGCGACAGCGGCGACGTGGCGCGGCGGCTGGGCGACGAGGCGACCTTCCAGAGCCTGGCGCGCCGCAACATCGCCACCCTGGCCCAGTACCGCTTCGATCGCATCGTCACCTGCGATCCGCACAGCTTCCATGTGCTGGCCAACGAGTATGGCGAGCTGGGCGGTAACTATGAGGTCAGCCACCACAGCACCTACATCAACGAGCTGCTCGAGGCCGGCTGGCTGTCACTCAAGGCCAGCCGACTCGGCCGCGTGACCTACCACGATCCCTGCTACCTGGGCCGCTACAACGGCGAGTACGCCGCGCCGCGGGCGGTGCTCGACGCCCTTGGCGTGGAGCGGGTCGAGATGGCGCGTTCCGGCTACCGGTCGCGCTGCTGCGGCGGCGGCGGCGGCGCGCCGATCACCGACATCCCCGGCAAGCAGCGGATCCCCGACATGCGCATGAACGACGTGAGCGAGACCGGCGCCGATCTGGTCGCGGTGGGCTGCCCGCAGTGCACCGCCATGCTCGAGGGCGTGGTGGCCGAGGACCGCGCCGTGGTCAAGGATATCGCCGAGCTGGTCGCCGATGCGCTGGACGAGAGTGCGCCGGCGAAGGACCGGCGGCGTGTCACCGAGGAGGAGGCCGCATGAGCGAGATCGTTCGTCGCGATCCCCGCAAGGAGTGGATCGCCCGCAACCGTCTGCACCCCGAGCATCTCGACGTGCTCGCCGAGCTGGGTGAGGGCGCCGCGCCCAGCGAGTGGCCGGGCCCCAACGGCCGGATACGCCGCGATCCGCATGCCGTCGGCTTCACCGGCCCCAACGGCATCAAGCGCATCGATCGCAGTGGCGTGCAGCAGGGCGCCGGCCGGTCGTCGGCGGGCGACCGTGGCGACGGCCAGCCGGCCCGGCAGCGTGTCGAGATCGAGTCGCCGGCGTTCCTGGTGGCGGTGGTGCCCGACCTCGCCGGGGGCCGCCTGTCGTCCCACGACCGCGACCTGCTGGGGCTGGCCCGCCGGCTGGCCGATGCCGATCCGCAGGCCCCCGGGGCGGTGGTGGCGATCGTCTTCGGCGAGGCCCGCGAGAGCGGCTTCGCCGAGGCCGGGGTCGACCGCCTGATCACCCTCGATGAACCGCGCCTTGCCGGCTATGCGCCCGAGGCGCGGATCGCGGCGCTGAGTGCCATCGAGGAGTCGCTGTCACCGCGTCACTGGCTGCTGCCGGACTCCTCGCTGGGTGGCGGCGAGCTCGGCCGTCGTCTGGCGGCGCGACTGGGCGAGCGACCGGCCACCGGGCTCTGGCAGATCGAGCCCGATGCCGGCAGTGCCCTGGGCTGGCACGCTACCAGCCGGGGCGCGGCGGGCTCGCTCGACATCCGCCGCGACCTGCCACGGGTGGCGCTGGCGCTGGCGGAGTGTGCCGAGCCGGTCAGCGAGACCGTGCACGCGGCGCGCCCGCTCGCGGTACCGCCGCTGCCGGAGGCCTTCTCGCGGGTCGAGGACCTGGGCGCGGTGGCCGTCGATCCGGCCAGCGTGGCGCTGGGCGAGGCGGAGTTCATCCTCGCCGCCGGCAACGGCATCCGCGACTGGGATGGTTACCATCGCGCCGCCACGGCGCTCGGGGCCACCGAAGGGGCATCGCGGGTGGCGGTGGACGACGGCTTCATGCCCCGCGACCGCCAGGTGGGCGCCACCGGCACCTGGGTGACCGCCCGCGTCTATGTGGCCGTGGGCATCAGCGGCGCCATCCAGCACCTGCAGGGCATCCAGCGCTGCGACAAGGTCGTGGCCATCAACGTCGACCCCGGCTGCGACATGATCAAGCGGGCCGATCTGGCCGTGATCGGCGACAGCGCGGCGATTCTCGAGGCACTGGTGGCGCGGGTCGAACGGGAACGCCAGGCAGCGGAGGAACAGCGCGATGTCGCATGACAGGTACCCGGCCTCGACGGCCGGACTCGAGGTGGCGGTGCTGGTCTCGGTGGGCCGTCATCCGCTGACCGGTCGCGCCAGGCGCGCCGACCAGGATGCCCGAGCGGTCGAGCTGGCCCTGGAGCTGAACGCGGCGCGGGTCCGCCTGGTCCATGCCGGACGGGACGACAGCGAGAGCGAGGCGGCGCTGCGGGGCTATCTGGGCATGGGCTTTGCCTCGCTGACCCGGATCGATCAGCCCGAGGGCGCCGACGCGCTGCCGGCGCTGCTCGAGTCGCTGCGCGAAGCGGCCCCGCAACTGCTGTTGACCGGCTCGCGGGCCGAGACCGGCGAGGGCTCGGGCCTTTTGCCCTATTTGCTCGGCGAGGAACTGGGCTGGCCGGTGGTCACCGGCATCGCCGCGGTGGAGAGCGTCGAGGGCGGTACGGCGACCCTGCTTCAGGCGCTGCCGCGCGGCCAGCGGCGGCGCCTGCGGGTGCGCCTGCCGGCGGTGATCACCGTCGACGAGGCGGCACCCGCTCCTCGCCAGAGTGCCTTCGGCCCGGCCTGGCGCGGCGCGCTGGCTGTCAGCGAACAGGCGTCGCGCCCCGACACGGCGCTGGCCGACTGGACGCTGGAGCCCGCGCGGCCGCGTCCCAAGCGGCTCAAGGTGGTCAAGGCCGCCTCGGCGCGGGATCGCTTCAAGGCCGCCGCCGCCTTCCGCCTTGGCGGCGGCGGGCAGGTGCTGACCGACGCGACGCCCGAGCAGGGCGCCGAGGCGATCTTCAAGCTGCTTCATGAAGAGGGCGTGCTGCGGCGCTGAGCGGTGCGCGGACTCGACTTGCCATGACCTCGGGGATGCGGCCCAATTGGGCCCCGGTCCTGAACACGCCCGGCGTGGCAAGAAGCGAGTCCGCGAGATCCATGAAGCGAACATTGTGCAAGGTCGAGTCGCTGCTGCGGCGGCTCTCGGTGGGAAAACGGCTGGCGCTGGCGGTGGCGGTGCTGGTGGTGCCGATGACGGTGCTGATCGTCGTCAGCGTGGTGGTGCTCGAGCGTCAGGAGGCCCGGCTGCATCGCTCCGTGGAGGAAGCGGTGACGCTGCTGGTGCCGCTGGCCACCCTCGAGTATGACCTGCAGCGTGCCCTGACCGATGTCCTGGCGGCGGAGACCGGCGAGCCCGTGCCCGACTACGGTGGCCTGACCGGTGCCGTCGACCGGCTGTTCGCACAGCTCGCCGGCACCACACCCGATCGCGACCTGTCGCGGCAGAGCGTCGCTCGGGCCCGTTCCGCCTGGCAGGCCGCACGGCCGGCCATCGAGGGGCTGGTCGAGCAGGCTCGCCCCCTGCACCTGGCCGGTGACACGCCGGGCTTTGTCAGTGTCCGCCGGCGTCTCGCGTCCGCCATCGGTGATCTGCAGCAGGTCCAGACCCATCTGTCGACGGCCATCAAGCGACGGGCGGCGCGGGCCGTCCAGGCCCAGCAGCGCCAGCTCGAATGGCTGGTCGGTGCCTGGGGGGCGACATTGCTGATCGCCACCGCGGGGCTCGTGCTGATCGTCCACTCCATCGTTCGCCCGGTGCGTGCCCTGGGGCGGACCGTCCAGCAGCTCGGCGCGGGCGATCTCACGGCGCGTGCCGACACGGAGGCCGGCGACGAGCTGGGGGCCGTGGCCGGCTACCTGAATACCATGACGCGCCACTTCGTGGACTGGAAACGGGTCACCGAGGATGCCGCCAACCAGGATGCGCTCACCGGGCTGCCCAATCGCCGGGGGATCCTGGCGGCACTCGAGGCGGCCCTGGCCGCGAGTGCCGCCACGCAGGGGAGCGTGGGCGTGCTGATGATCGACGTCGACCGCTTCAAGACCATCAATGATCAGTACGGCCACGCGGCGGGCGATCAGGCGTTGAACTGGGTGGCGCAGGTCCTGAGCAGCCAGCTGCGTGGCGATGACCAGGTGGGGCGCTACGCCGGCGACGAGTTCCTCGCGGTGCTGTCCGGCGCCGGCCACGAGGAGGCCCGCCAGATCGCCGAGCGTCTCTGCGAGCGGGTCATCCAGTCGGCACGGAGCGATCCCCGGCGTCCTACCCTGACCCTCGGCGTCGCCGCGAGCCGCGGTGGCGAGGCGAGCGCCGAGGCACTGATCGCCGCCGCCGATCGGGCCCTGTATCGCGGCAAGCAGGCCGGCCGCGGCCGGGTCGGGATCGGCTAGGTTCGCGACGATCCGCCTCGCCGGCAGACGCCGGTCGCTACAGCCATTTCGACAGGGTGATCGAGCCGAAGTGGTCGGCGCTGTCCTGGCTCTCGAATTCGCGGGTACGCCAGACGCTGGTGAAGGCGATCTGCCAGTTGTCCCAGCTGATGACGGCGCCGGCGCTCAGGTCGCCCACCCATTCGCGCCGGTCGACGCTGGGGCTGTCCTTGAAGGAGTTGCCGTCGAGCAGCAGGTTGTGGGCCATGTAGCGCCCCTCGACCCCGAGGAAACCGTACCAGCCGAAGCCGCCACCGGCCCGGAAGCCCTGGCGTCCGCCCAGGGCCGGGGCGACGCTGGGGATACCGAAGCTCTTGTCGAGACCCTCGCCGAAGCGAATCGCCCCACCGCCGCCCACGTAGTCGTAGAGGTTGCCGACCTGAAAAGAGGTGCTGGGACCGTACTCCCACTCCAGCCCGGCCAGCCGGTCCTGCCACCACCAGGCCTTGTTGCCGGCGACCCCGAGCAGCGGCTCGTTGTCGAGCTGGTGGCTCCAGCCCCTGGGGTCGTCGCTGCCGGTCATCTTGTGGACGCGGTCCTGCAGCACGGCGCCGCCCGCGGCGGGGCCCACCCAGCCGAGCTGCAGGTCGAGCATCGAGGCCTCGCGCCAGCCATCGTGTTCCTCATCGGCGAAGAACGAGACCCCGCCGAGCAGCACCCCGGCATAGGGGCGATCGTCGCCGCGTGGATGGCGGCGCCTGATGTCGTTGGGAGTGTAGATCTGATGCGCCAGGTGATAGCTGACGGCATCGACATCGTCGGCCTGCCAGCCGGGCAGCCAGTCGGCGAAGCGCCGCGACCAGTGGTCGGCCTCGGGCAGGGTGGTGCGGCTGAGCTCGACTCCGCTGGAGTAGTGGCCATCCTCGCTGGACGAGAACAGGTCGTTGCTGACCTTGAGCGAATAGAGGTCGGTCGCGGCGGCGAACGGCGAGGCGAGCAGGCCGGTACACAGCAGGGCGAGCGGCGTGACGTAGCGTGACATGGGCATGGTATGGCGATGTGTTCTCGATTCGAATCCCTGAACCCGCGACAGCGCGGGGTCTCGTCGCGCCAAAATACCATATCTTGCTAATTATATAAACGCTCATTGTTTTGCGCTGCCTTGCCGCCCGGCCGCCGGTCACCCCGCCGGTCGTCCGTCGCCGTGAACCTCGCTGAAGCGCTCGGGCGGTACGCTCGGGAGGGCTTCCACCGCCGGCCGGGCGAAGTAGTAGCCCTGCTGGCGGGCAATCCCCGCCCGATAGAGCCAGCGTGACTCGGCCGGGGTTTCCACGCCCTCGGCGATCAGCCGGCAACCGAGCCGGTCGGCGAGGGCGACCAGCGTCTCGACCAGCATCTGGCGGCGCGGATGGCTGTCGATCCCCATCACCAGCTGACGGTCGAGCTTGAGGGTGTCGGGATGCAGCTCGGTGAGCAGGTCGAGGTTGGCGTAACCCGCGCCGAAGTCGTCCAGGGCCGTGGAGAAGCCCATCTGGTGGTAGTGGTCGACGATGCGCTTGAGGTGCCGGCGATCGGTGACGGCTTCGCTCTCGACGATCTCGAAGTTGATCCGCTCGGTCGGCCAGGCGTGGCGCCGGGCGGCTTCCATCGTCGCCTGGATGCAGGCCGCCGGCTCGTAGACGGCGTTGGGCAGGAAGTTGATCGACAGCATGACGGGCATCTCGAGGCGGCTGGCCAGCTCGATCGCCTTGACGCGGCAGGCCTGGTCGAAGCGGTAGAGCAGGTCGTCGTCCACTCGCTGCAGGACGTGCCAGGCCGATTCGCCCCCGGTACCGCGGACCAGGGCCTCGTGGGCCACGACACGGCGTTCGTCGACGTCGACGATGGGCTGAAAGGCCATGGTGAAGTCGAAGGGCAAGGGCTGGTCGCAGCGCCCGCAGTGGCCGTCGACGCGTGCACAGTGGGTCATGATAACGCTCCCTGGTAAATGCGAAGGCGGCTTCGAACGGCCGCTCGTCTTGTGCTTTTGCAAGGGTGGATGGTGGCGGATCGGCTACCCGGCAGTATACCCCGGCCTGCCGACGGGGCGTGCCCGGCGGTGGCCGAGTCGGCAGGAAAGCCGGCCCGCAAGGGCGGGAAACGCCCCGGTGGCGTTCATGGCTCTCTCTCGCGGGGCCCCGGGCCGGGCACAGAAGCGGCCGCGGAAGGTCGTGCTTTGGTCTAAAAGGTTGAATTGGCTGGATAACTGGTATGACCACAGCGGGCCGCACGGGGCGTGGCCGGCGGCCCGTTGGCGGGTGTCGGGCGGCATCGGGGGCGGCCGTAAGCGTTGACGACGCCAGTGGTCAGCCAACGCAACTCGGCTACTGTGAACAGCGGGACGTACTGCCGCGTCAGGCAGAACGGGTAGAACAACAAGCCACATCACCCTGTACCAGCCAGGGTGGCCTGATTCCCAGGAGACCTTGCCATGCAAGACAAAACGCCCAAGACGCCTGCCACCGATGCTCAAGCGACCGATAACCTGAGCGCGACGGTGTCGCAATCCACCACGCGGCGCCGCTTCCTCAAGGGCGCCGCCGTGGGCTCCGCCGCCGCCGTCGCGGCCCCCTGGGTCGGCAACGTCCAGGCCCAGCAGGGCATCCAGATCCGTATGCAGTCCTCCTGGCAGCCGGGGACGACCGGGTACAAGACCTTCGAGACCTGGGCCAACAGTGTCCAGGAGCTGACGGGCGGAGAGGTGACCATCAAGCCCTTCCCGGCCGGCGCGGTGGCCGGGGCCTTCGAGGTCGCCGATGCGGTACGCAACGGCGTGCTCGACGGCCAGAACTGGTTCACCGTCTACTGGCCCGGCAAGATGCCCGCCGGGGTGTTCCTGACCGCCTATCCGATGGGGCTGTCGATGCCGCACCAGTGGGACATGATGTTCGGTGCCTACGGCGGCTTCGGCATTGCCAAGGATCTCTATCACAAGCAGGGCCAGGAACTGCTGGGCTACGTCCACCACGACCTCAACCTGATCCATTCCAAGGTGCCGCTGAGAAGCTTCGACGACTTCAAGGGCATCAAGCTGCGCATGCCCGGCGGGATCGTCGCCGAGACCTTCGCCTCGATCGGCGCGCGGACCACGCTGCTGCCCGGCTCCGAGGTGTACCCGGCGCTGGAGAAGGGCACCATCGACGCGGCCGACTATACCGGCGCGGCGGTCAACTACGAGCTGGGCTTCTGGCAGGTGGCCAAGTACATCATCATGGGCCCGCCCTCCACGCCCTGCCTGCACCAGGCCGTCGACCTGATGGACATCGCCGTCAACCGGCGCGTCTACGAGCGCATGTCGCCGCAGACCCAGGACCTCATGCACGAGCTGGTCTCGGCCTATTCCCGCGATCACTACGCGGCGATCCAGAAGGCCAACGCCGAGGCCTGGCCCAAGTACCGCGAGAAGGGCGTGGAGATCATCCACCTCTCCGAGGACGACGCCGACCGCTTCCGCAAGGCGGCGATCCCGCTGTGGTTCAAGTGGGCCAACAAGGACCCGGACGCCGCCAAGCTGTTCCGCGCCCACCTGAAGACCATGCAGGACCCGGCGGTGGCCCTGGTGACCGACGAGGACATCAAGGACTACTCGCTGGACGCCTGACCCGGCGCCTGCCGGACTCTCCCCGCCCCGGCAGCGCCGGCGGCGGGGCACTCTGACGACATGAATGCTTGGCACCGTCGCGGCTTCCCGGCCGCGCTGACGGGAGAGGTGCAATGAACCTAGAAGTCAATTTCGTGCTGCCGCACTGGCTGTACTGGGCGGTGCTGCTGCTCCTGCCGCTGGTGGTGATGTTCCTGGTCGACCGCAGTTTCCGGCGTGGCGGGCGGGTCAGCGGGTCGACGGCCGGCGAGGTGCCGGTATCGTCACACGAGGGCACCTTTCATCCGCCGGGCAACGGCCTGACGCGAGTCATCGACAGGATTTCCGGGTTCTCGGGACGCTACGTGGCCTACTGGGCCCTGATCGCGCCGTTCGCCTACTGCTACGAGGTGTTCGTCCGCTATGCCCTGAACTCGCCGACCAACTGGGTCCACGAGTCGATGTTCCTGATGTTCGGCATGCAGTACCTGCTGGCGGGCGCCTATGCGCTGCGCGAGGGCGGGCACGTGCGGGTCGACATCCTCTACACCCGGGGCCGCCCGCTGACCAAGGCGGCGCTGGACCTGATGACCTCGATCTTCTTCTTCGTCTTCGCGCTGGCGCTGCTGACCACCGGCTGGACCTTCTTCTCGCAGTCGATGGACCAGAACGGCGTGTTCTTCGCCAGCGGCTACGCCAACGAGGTGTCGTTCACCGAGTGGGCGATCCAGTACTACCCGATCAAGTTCACGCTGTTCCTCGGGGCGCTGCTGCTGCTGCTGCAGGGCCTGGCACAGCTGATCCGCGACTATCAGTCGTTTCGTCACGCCCTGCCGGCCCGCGACGGCAACGTGCCCTTCGCCTGGTTCCTGGTGATCCTGGCCATCGTGCTGGGGGCGATCACGCTGTTCGAGATCGTCAACATCGTGGTCAACGACTATCAGCCCTTCGCCCTGAGCGTCGAGCACAGCCTGGCCAACGTGGGCATCGGCGCGCTCACCGCGCTGATGTTCGGCTCGCTGATGATCGTGCTGATGGCGGGGCTGCCGCTGGCGTTCGTCACCGGTGGGCTGGGGGTGATCTTCCTCTACCTGGTCGGCGACCAGTTCATGCTCAACATGATGCCCTCGCGCATCTTCCCGATGATGACCAACTACCAGCTCTCGGCCATCCCGCTGTTCATCTTCATGGCGGCGGTGCTCGAGAAGGCCGGGCTGATCGAGGAGCTGTTCGACGTCGTCTACAAGTGGATGGGCGGCCTCAAGGCGGGCCTGGCGATCGCCACCATCGTCGCCTCCACGCTGCTCGCGGCGATGGTCGGCGTGATCGGCGCGGCGGTGGTGACCATGGGCCTGATCGCGCTGCCGGCCATGCTCAAGCGCAACTATGATCCGGAGATCGCCCTGGGCTCGATCATGGCCGGGGGCACGCTGGGCATCCTGATCCCGCCGTCGATCCTGGCGATCATCTACGGCGTGGTCGCCCAGCAGTCGGTGGGCGAGCTGTACCTGGGCTCGCTGATTCCCGGGCTGCTGCTCGCCGGCATGTACGCCTTCTACGTGTGGCTGCGCGGCAAGCTCAACCCGCGCACCGCGCCGCCTCTGCCGCCCGAGGACCGGGTCAGCATGAAGGAGAAGTTGCGCCTGCTGCGCAACATGCTGGCGCCGATCACCCTGGTCGTCGTGGTGCTGGGGGTGATCTTCACCGGCCTGGCCACGCCGGTCGAGGCGGCCGGCATCGGCACCTTCGGCGCCATGGTGGTGGCCGCCATGCACGGCCGGCTGACCTGGCCCAACCTGCATGCGGCGTGCATGACCACGCTGGTGGCCACGGCGATGGTGATGTGGATCATCTTCGGCGCGACCATCTTCGTCGGCTTCTACATCCTCCAGGGCGGCCAGAGCTTCGTGCAGGAGCTGATCTCGGGCGCCGGGCTGGGGCCCTACGGCGTGCTGGCGATCATGATGCTGCTGCTGATCGCGCTGGGCATGTTCCTCGACTGGGTGGGCATCCTGCTGCTGGCGGTGCCGATCTTCGTGCCGCTGATCCAGCCGCTGGAGTTCGACGGGCTGTTCGGCCTGCCCGGGGTCTCGGCTGCCGATGTCTCGCTGTGGTTCGGCGTCATCTATCTGGTCAACATGCAGATGTCGTTCCTGAGCCCGCCGTTCGGCTATGCGCTGTTCTACATCAAGGGGGTCTGTCCGCCGCACATCACCATGGCGCAGATCTTCCGCTCGTCGCTGCCGTTCCTGGGCATCCAGGCGCTGGGCCTGTTCCTGGTGATCGTGTTCCCGGCGCTGATCACCTGGCTGCCGGATATGGTCTACGGTTGATCGCATCGTTCCCGTCGCGGGACGGGGAAGTCGACTCACACGGGCGCCTGCGGGCGCCCGTTTTCATTGCCGTCGTGCCGGGCGGGCGAAGCGGAGCGAGGGTCCGGCGGCCCGGAACGATTTTTTATTTTCACCATGAAAATTTATTTGCAAGTTGCCAGCGACCGGCCTAGACTGAAGCCATGAACGGGCAAGAGGCACGGCCATGAGACAGGACGCGGTTCCCGCCGATTTCGATTCGCTGCAGGCGTGGCTGCCGCGGCTGCGCGAGGGCGATGCGGCCTTGCCGCGGCTGTCGCCCAGGGCGCTGGCGCTGCTCGAGTCGCTGGTGGCCGAGCCGGAACAGGTGGGGCTGTCGACCATCTCGCAACTGGCCGAACGCCACCGGACCAGCGCCTCGATGCTGACGCGCCTGTCGCAGGCCCTGGGCTTCTCCGGCTTCAAGGCCTTCCAGGCGCTGTTCCGCCGCGACCTCACCGGCAGCACCTTCTATTCCACCCGCGCCGAGCGCCTGCTGGACTTCGGCGAGACGCCCGAGGCGGGTCCCGATGCCTTTCAGGATCAGGCGCTCTGGCAGCAGGAGATGACCAACCTGTCCGCGGCCGTGGGCGGGCTCGACGCCGCGTGTCTCGAGCGCGCCGTCGAGCGCATCCTGAGCGCACGCCGCGTGCACGTGGTGGGGCTGCGGGCCAGCTACGGCGCCGCGCACTACCTGGCCTACTACCTCGACTACCTGCGCCGCGACGTGCAGCTGGTGTCGTCCCAGGCGGGCGTCACCGTCGAACAGGCCCTGCACCTGGACGCCAGCGATCTGGTGATCGGCATCGCCTTCCGCCCCGAGACCCGCATCAGCGTGGACTACTGCCGTCTGGCGGTGGAGCAGGGCGCGGGGCTGATCGCCCTGACCAATCACGCCCGCTCCCAGCTGGCGCGGCTGACCGACTGCACCCTCACGGCGCCCGCCGAGGGGCCGTTCTTCTTCAATCCCATGAGCAGTCTGTTCCTGCTGGTGGAGCTGCTGCTCTCCCGCCTGGCCCGGGAAATGGGCAGCGAGGCGGTGGCGGCGATCCGCCGTCGCGAGGCGTTGATCGCCCGCCTGAACATCGAATGACCCGGCGATCCCCACCCCCAGCGCCTTCCAAGGAGGCCACGATGACCACCGCGATCCATCACGACGACACGTCCGAACCCTTTCCCGCCGAGTCGGCGTCTCTCGCCCAGCGGCTCGAGGCCGGCTATCGGCAGGCCGAGGCGGCCACGCCGTCCTCGGATACCCTGCTGATCAACGAGCAGTCGCGTCTGCTCGAGGCGGGCGGACGGCGCATCCACAAGCTCGGCTTCGGCCAGTCGCCGTTCCCGGTGTTTGCACCGGCGGTGGCGGCGCTTGCCGAGCATGCCGGCGAGAAGGCCTACCTGCCCGTGCAGGGGCTGGCGGCGCTGCGCGAGCAGGTGGCGGCGTTCCATCGGGCCACCGACGCGACGGCCTGGGAAGCGCAGCGCGTGGTGGTGGGCCCCGGCAGCAAGCTGCTGCTGTTCGCCCTGATGAAGTCGCTGCCGGAGGCGGACATCCTCATTCCCGCGCCGGCCTGGGTCTCCTACGCGCCCCAGGCGCGTCTGGCCGGTCAGCGTGCGGTGCGCCTCGAGGCCGACTTCGAGTCCCGCTGGCAGGTGACCGCCGAGCAGCTGGACGCCTGCTGCCGCGACGCTCCCGAGCGACTCAAGGTGCTGATCCTCAATGCGCCGGGCAACCCCACCGGGCTGTCGCCGGATGCCGAGAGCCAGCAGCGCCTCGCCGAGGTCGCGCGTCGCCACGGCGTACTGGTGCTGGCCGACGAGATCTACGCGATGCTCGATCACGCCGGTGCGCACCGCGCCTTCGCCCGCGACTACCCGGAAGGCACCGTGACCACCAGCGGCCTGTCCAAGTGGTGCGGGGCCGGCGGCTGGCGGCTGGGCGTCATGCATGTGCCGGCGGCACTGGGCGACGAGCTGTTCCAGCGTGTGATCGGTCTGGCCTCGGAGACCTGGTCGAGCGTGACCAGCCCCGTCCAGTACGCGGCCATCACCGCCTATACGCTGACCCCGGCGCTGACCGCGTATGTCGAGCGCCAGCGAATGATCCTGGCCGAGCTGGGCCGTGCCTGTGCGACCCGCCTCGGCGAGGCCGGGGTGCGGGTGCATGCGCCGGATGGCGGCTTCTATCTGTTCCCGGATTTCGGGGCCTTCCGCGAGTCGCTGGCCCGGCGCGGGATCACCACCAGCGCCGAGCTGACGCGGCGGCTGCTCGACGAGGCGGGCGTGGCCCTGCTGCCGGGCAGTGCCTTCGGCTGTCGGCCGGAGCAGTTGACGGCGCGCCTGGCCTATGTTGATTTCGACGGTGCCACCCTGCTCGAGGCGCAAGGCCCGGTGCGCGAGCACCCGGCGAGCCGGTCACTGCTGGAGGGAATCGAGGCGATCATCGCCTGGCTCGAGCGGGGTTGAGCGCTGCCGGGAGCGCCTGTCGCTCCCGGGCGACGGATGTAGAGGCGGTGGAACGTGAGTTTTCAATACGTTACAGGAAACTCAGGAACCCTCGGGGAACACCGTCGTCAGAGTCCGTACACGTTACACCCATTCTGGAGGTTATCGATGCAAAAGCTCACAGCCCTGTTCGCTGCGGCGCTGCTCACGGCCGGCATGGTCTCGGCTCCCGCCATGGCCCAGGACACCAGCGGCCAGGCCCAGCAGCAGACTCAGCAGGCCGCGCCGACGGCGCAGGACTTCACCGATGAGCAACTGCAGCAGTTCGCCGATGCGTCGCAGCAGATCGCCGCGATCTCGCAGAAATACACCCAGAAGCTGCAGGGCACCGACGACCAGTCCAAGCAGCAGGCGATCCGCAAGGAAGCCAACGACAAGATGGTGTCCGTCGTGCAGGACAGCGGCCTGACCGTCGAGACCTTCAACGCCATCGGCCAGGCGATCCAGCAGGATCCCGAGCTGATGAAGCGGGTCCAGGGGATGGCCAACAAGTCCTGAACCGGACGTGCGCCGGGCCTTGCCCGGTCGTGACGACAACGGGGCGCTCCGGCGCCCCGTTGTCGTGTCCGGCCCTCGGGAAACGGTCAGGAAGCGGCCGCGGCCAGGGTGAGCCGGTGCTCGTCGTGCAGGCCCTTGTAGAGGCTGAAGCACATCGCCAGCAGCACCACCGTGAAGGGCAACCCGGTGGTGACGGCACCCGCCTGCAGCGCATCCAGCGCCTGATTGCCGCCGCCATAGAGCAGGGCGCCGGCGATCACGCCTTCCAGCGTCGCCCAGAACACGCGCTGACTCTTCGGGGCGTCGAGCTTGCCGCCGGCGGTGATGCTGTCGATCACCAGCGACCCCGAGTCCGACGAGGTGATGAAGAACACCAGCACCAGCACGATCGCCAGGGTAGAGGTGACGCTGCTCAGAGGCAGCTGCGCCAGCATGTGGAACATCGCCAGCGAGACATCGTCGATGCCCCCGGCCAGCGAGCCGACCCCGCTGGCGGCCTGGTGCAGGGCGGTGCCTCCGAAGGCGCTCATCCACACGATCGTCACCAGGGTCGGGACCAGCAGCACGGCGATCAGGAACTCGCGCACGGTGCGCCCGTAGGAGACCCGGGCGATGAACATGCCGACGAACGGTGACCAGGAGATCCACCATGCCCAGTAGAAGACCGTCCAGCCGTGGAGCCAGGTCTTGTCATCGCGACCGATCCAGTTCGACAGCGGCAGGATGTGGGTCAGGTAGTCGCGGGTCGCGCCCCCGATGCCGGCCAGGATCGTCAGCGTCGGGCCGGCAACGATGACGAACAGCAGCAGGGCGGCGGCGATCACCATGTTGATGTTGGAGAACAGCTTGACGCCGCCGTCGAGCCCCCGCCACACCGAGAACAGCGCGATCGCGCTGACCACCACGATGATCGCGATCTGCGTGCCCAGCGTGTCGGGGACACCGAACAGATAGGCCAGGCCGCCGGCGGCCTGG
>Ga0209300_1000269_pt1 | contig 30418 bp, 35 predicted proteins | sample Shrwel_input2_RT_FD_187535 | JGI IMG/M metagenome (GOLD analysis project Ga0209300, IMG submission 187535) | Subsurface microbial communities from deep shales in Ohio, USA - Utica-3 well 1 S input2 RT (SPAdes) (version 2) ... | reverse complement strand
AAGCATGTGATGGTTCTGGTATTCAGGTCACAGGAGATTCTGCAGAGCTACGACGTCTTCTTGCCGAACCAGATCGCTACTATCTCGAGCCAACTGCTTGGCCACCGGAAGAGGTGTTCCCAGTCCTTGCTACGGCACAACACCATGGGGTGCCAACATGCCTGCTTGATTGGACTAAACGAGCATACGTAGCCGCATACTTCGCTGCAACCGGTGCACTCAGAGGTGTTCACGAGACTAATCATATGGCTGTGTGGGCTCTTAACATTCATCATCATCGAAGTTGGGAGAACGTTGCCCTCCTAGAGATGCCTGGTGGGATCAGCGCCAATCTGGCTGCCCAGGCCGGGGTTTTTACGGTATCTGGCATCAATGCCGGACGAGGAGAACGCTTTGAGTCAATAGCTCTTGAATTTCAGCAGGATGTCTACAGGCACCAGACAAGGGATCTACCCGGCTTGGTAAAAATTACGCTGCCGATAGCGGAATCTTTGAACCTGCTCCACTTGTGCAGCGACTTGGGGGTCAAAGGCTCCACTCTATTCCCGGGCTACGAGGGGGCTGCTCGAGAAGTGAATGACTACGCCTATGCCAACCTTTCCAGGCGCGTTGATTGACTACCCAGCATCAGTGCCAAAGATTGTGCAATTTCTGCCGCATGGAGGCGGGTTAGCGCTATGCCAAATTCACCGCGTGGAAGTGCCACAGCTGGCGCGCGGTTACAAATGCTTGAATTAGCGCTGTGGACACTTGGTGGACACCCACAAAAAAACCGCCCTGAGAGGCGGTTTCTTTCAAGGCTAAAAAAGCCTTTAGAATCAGTCGCTAAGCGATGGTGCCGACACCAGGAGTCGAACCCGGGACCTACTGATTACAAGATTTAGCTAATATTTGACTCTGACTGCCTTTGCCTGACAAAACAGGCAGTTACGAAAGGCGTTTTGGACTGTGAGCGCCTTTGTCGGTCTTCCGCGTGGACACTTTGTGGTCACATCTCTTCTTCAAGATCTTGCGGCACAACTAGAGCGATCTACAGCGTTGGACATGCATTCGAGTTTTTGTCTATTATGTGTACACACGCTAGCAAAATGATAGCCTAAAACTATTAAATCAAAAAAAAGATATAAAAAGTTAATCGCAAAATCTATGGAAGGAGGCTGCAATGAACTCTCAATATCGTAAAAAGATTCTTGATAAAAAGAAAATGATCGAGAAAAGAGCAAAAGACCATAATAGGACCAGGGTTGTAGGCGGTGGAACTTTAGTTTTTGATTACGGTAGTGACGTCCGTGCATCTAAAAAAGCTAGCACTACAATTAAGATGGCTTACAGAAAGAACGAGCTAAAAAGTGAAATCTAGAAAGAGGCGGAAAACTTGCTAGGCTTATTGCTTGCCCCTGTTCTAATATGCGGATATATATTAATAACATCTTTACCTAAAGAAAAGCTAAGGATCAGCCTTCATCAAGGTTGGTCCTTATACTTGCGTGCAGCTACTGTAGGATCAGTTGCTGTAACTTTCTATTTCATATTACTAGTTTTTGTTTTCCCTCTCTTAGGGAAATGGCTTGGGCATATTTTCGATTTCTACCTTTTCTCAGAAAGAAACATACTCAGCTATATTTCCAATCAGATAATACAAAGCCATATCCTACACTTCCCCGAAGGCAAGGAAAATAAAATAAACCTAGAAATTATTGCTTTCTCGATAATTTCTATAATCATATCTCTATGTATAGCTTTTTACGTCCGTGAAGATGAGCAGGGGCTGCTTGGTAAAAAACGATCTAAATTGGGCCTTTTGGGTATAAAGCGCCTAAAACCTAACCTTGTAAGTGAAATTTTTAAATCCACCTCTCCAGTTGAATATTTACTTCTAATAATAGGTGAGCGGTTAGAAGAAGACCTTTACTATAATACTCTAATTAGTGACCTGCGCGAAGAAGTCTACAAGCACATCAAGAATCAGGACTCTAAAGAAAACATCACAATTGATGAGTTAAGTAATATCAGAGAAGATTTACAGCATCGTGCTTTGCAGTTTGCCCTAATAACGCTTGAAAATGGCAAGTTCTATATAGGTCTGCCAAAAATAGTTCCTCCACCTGATGAAGAAAGCATCTCTTCAAATTCTATTCTTATTATCCCTGTAGCTTCAGGCTTCCGTCAAAGCGATCATTCTCTTGACATAAATACATATTATGAATTTGACTTAAGCTCTTCCTCACACCACGATGGAATAGCTTTTTTGACTGAAAAAATATTAACTGTCTCGGGCTTCAGCTTTGACAATTTTCATCGTATTAAAGAGTTATCTAACAACCTTAAAAACAAAAATAAAACCCATACTGCTTAATCATTAAAAATATCGCTTATTGCACAAACCCTCTTAACTCTATATAAATATCCTTATCACTCCATAGGCAGAGTTTCATAATTTTTTGCGCCACTCTATAGAGAGTTATTTATACAAAATCATGTACCCTTAGCACTTTGTCATCTTGATGGTTTCATAATACCCTCTCATTCACCCCATACTTAGTGGTAAGAATATAAGCTTTAAAGAAAGCGTCTTAAATATATTTATTTCTTTCTGCTTTTGTTCTTCCTAGAAGAAAGAACCTTCTTCTCCAACCAAATCCACCCAATACTTAAAACAAAGAAAAGCCCAATCAACCAATAAATATGATGAGTCAATGTTTTAAAACTTTCTAATGCTATATCGTGCATTTCCTCTCCCCACCCTTCGCGTACCAATTATCCACAACCCGCTTGGCTATTCGGTATCCGTTCCCGTCGGCTTAAAGGCGCGACGTGCCTTTTCTATCTCTGGGCTCACCTGCCCTGCTGCTTCGTTCACCTGGTCGGTCATCAGCCACAGCGTGTATTGCGGCCATTGACTGCATATCGCTTGCAGCAGATCTCCCTTGGGAACCCTGCCTGTCTGCTCTATGCCTTCGAGCGTTTTTTTAGCAATACCAACTACTTGCGAAAACTCAGCACGACCTGACGTTTCGACTTCTCTTATCTCGCGGATTTTTTTGGCAAGGTCGTTTGACATATACCTATCTCTGGGTATACTTGACTATAAGGTGTACTTAACTATGAGCATATGCGCAGCCTGACATAGCGCACAACAGGCTCCTTAAAGACTAACACAGACAAACAAAGGCAGGTGACAGCATGGAAGAAACGAAAGCGCCTCAGATTCCGCCCTTCGTGCCTGTCATGACCATCGAGCGCTTCGCCCAGATGACCGGCCTCGAGGAAGGCGTGATCCAAGGCCATATCCGCCGTGGCTACCTGCCGACCATCAAGCTGGGCCGCTACCGCGTCATCAACCTGTCGTTGCTGCAAATGCAGTGCCTGGAAGAGGGGGATTGGTCATGAGCGTCTATAGCCTTCAACTGGTCGATTCCACGTTTCCCACGCCCCTGCGGTATGCCCGTGTGCTGCGTGATGGCAAGCCTTTCGCCTTTGCGACCACCTGCGAGCTGAAAGACGCTCCCCGCCGTGGTGTCGCCGCTACCGTGTATGTACCTCACGTCGCTTATCTCGAAGCCAAGCAACGCTTTCAACGCGACGCTGATTTCGTCGCCGACGATGGCACCCGTCTTTACGACTTCGCTTCCCAGGAAGACGCCCTGTCCTTCCTGGCCTGGCTCTACGATATCGACGTTCAAGACGCCCTCTCGCTCCTGGCGCCTGAACCCGACACCGACCCCGAACACGTCACCGAATCCCAAGCCGCTGCCATCCCCAGCGCATCCCCTGCCGTCTCCCACGGCACTTCCGAGGTTCCCAACCCTTCGGCCCGGAACGTGGTGCTTACCCGTCTCCTTCTCCTGGGCACCACCGCCCGGGCCCTCTTTTTGGGTACCAAACGCTCTATTCACACCCGGAGGACCACCCAATGACCACGACCAAGAAGTCGCCCGTTCGCGTGTTCCTGTATCAGCCGACCCACTCCCGGTTGCTGATTCAGGCCGGCACCCACGGGCTCACCCCGTCCACGCTTAGCGAAATGCTCATCATGGACGGCCTCTCGCGCTTGGAGCGCGGCGATCTCGCGGCAATCGAACCCGACCCGGTTGACGCTGCCACCCCGCGACCCAGCTCGGGGCTCTAAAAGATGTTTGTGCCTGCCCGTCACCCGTCGCCCGTCGGTCGCACGGCTTCCCGAGTCGGCGACGCCACCCCCGTCATACCCTGCGCAGCACGGGTTGACGGGGGTGGCGGAGTCGACTGCCGTGCACTTCGACCGACGGGCACGGGGGCGGCGCAGGGACACGCCTGCCCGGAGCCCCGAGCCTTGAGGGAGCGGGCTTCGCGGTGTCTCCAAGGCCGGGACTACGGCCACGCCGCGCTCTTGTATGCCCAGGCCGAACACCTTTCCCGGATGCTCAACGTTGAAGCATCCACCCTCGCAGAGCTAGCCGTGCTTGCTCACCACTGCCTAACCCGTGCAGCCCAGCACACAAGCCACCAAGGAAACCAAGACCATGATTAACACCATCACCGCCCACGTCATCGGCGCCACTCGCTACGAATTCGAAGGCCGTAAAGGCGGCAAGCTCGGCATCATCGAAAAGGTCGATCCCGACAACGACAACCAGCTTGGCTTTCAATACGCCACGCTCACCGCACCCTATGAACTGCTCGATCAGATGCACGCCATCGCCCCGCACCTGCCGTGCAATGTCGAGATCGACGCCGAGATTCGTTCCTCCCAGGGCAAGATGACCATGCACGCCATCGCCGTGCGCCTGCCCAGTCAACAGCGTCAACCAGGGCAGAACACCGCCCCGAAATCCGACACGAAACCCGACGCCAAAAGCGCGTCATAACCCAGGACTCTGAGCCATGGACACCGATCAATATCAAAGTCTATGGCTCCTGATTTATTGCATCGGGCTCATGATTACTTTCGGGCTCGGCGCAATAAAAGGGGGCCAGCGATGAGCGATATCAACTTCATCGTTAGCACCCTCGTCTCGGCCTATGCCTCCGGTTGGGCATGGGGAAAAGCAATGCTTGCCTTCAAGCAATTCATGGATAAAACGGTATGAAAACTCAACTGAAAAATGCTGTCGCGCGTACTGGCAATATCGCCAAATCCACTTACGGCAAGGCCAGCCTGATCGGTGTCGGGATGGTCACGGGCACCACGGCTGCCCTGGCCTCCGATACTGGCGGTGCATCATCCGCCGCCTCTACCGCGTTCTCGCAGCTGCAATCCCAAGCGAGCGATATGGCCGGTCAAGCCTGGCCGGTCGTCACCGCCATCGTCGGCTCGCTGCTGGCGATTGGCCTGTTCAAGAAATTCGCCAACCGCGCCACCTGATGGACCGGCGCACTCTGGATCGGGCTACCGATCTTCGGGGGCCTGTCGGCCCCCTTTTTGGTTAACGGGTAAGCACGATGCGTATTGTGTCTCTTGGTCTTTTATTCTTCGCCATGTTGCTGACAAGTGCTGTTGCTTATGCGGATGGCTGGGCCTCTTATAGTTCTCCTGATCGCATCGCTCTGGTGCAAGATGATGCCCCGGAAGCGACTTATGCCACGGCTTGCCAGGCGGCTCGCAGCCAAGCCTATAGTTACTTGGCTTCTCACTCAGTGGATTACCCTTACGCTTTAGCTCAATCGACTGGGCGTACGTCTCTTAACCACGATCCTTACTGTGCTATTTATCTTGTTGAATGGGTTGGCTCTGGCCAGCCTGACGTTGCTTCTGCTCCTAGCGGTTCCGTTGTTTATAACGCTGCCTATTCCGATGAACAGTGCCAGGAACAATACGGCGGTTATGGCCGTGTCAATTATTCCCAGGGTGTTAACTCCAGCGGCGGCGGTTCAGCTAATACCGGCGCGTGCTCCGTATCCCTCGCCGATGATGACGATCTAGAGTGCTTCGATAGGCCGGGTAGTCCCACGGGTGGTTTTTGCTACGGCAACCGTGTCGCCACTTCTACCGGTGAAGAAAACGATCCCTCCTCCTCGGATGCCTCGGGCGGTACCGACGGCGATAGTGGCGACGACTTACCCGATTACCTCACCCCTGCCCCTGATTGCCAGGTCAACTGCGTCACCTTCGATGGCACCACCTACAAAGTCGATCAATCGGCCATCGATGACGGTTACGTGAATTCCCCCGATCTCGATAACTCTGGTGGAGGTTCCAACGATGGCGGATCTAGTGGCGGCTCTAGCGGCGGCGATAGCGGTAGTAATGACGGAAGTGATGGCGGCTCAAGCGGCGGTGGCAGTGACGGCGGCGATTCGGGCGGCTCAGGCGGCGGTGGCTCTGGCGGTTCTGGTGGCGGTTCGGGCGGCTCTGATGGTGGCTCTGGCGACACCGGCGACGATGACGGCCTCGGCCTGGGCGATGTAATCGACGCCATCAACGACGGCTTTAACGGCCTCGTTGATAAAATTGCGGGCGTGACCGACACCGTGGATGGAGTAAAGGACGCGGTCGATGAAGGAAACCAAGCCGCCGAGGATCGTTTTAATGCTATTGCCGATTCCGCTCCCACTGAAGCCGATTTAGACGCTCAATTTGGCTCCGCCGATGAGCATCAGGGGCTGATGGAAGAAGCACTTAATGGGGCTGGCGAAACACTTACCGATTATATCGACGGCACCGACTCTACCTTTTCCAATCTTGTTGAGGGCATGAAGGACTTGGCACGTTCAGCCCTCCCTGAAATTCCTTCGCCTTCCTGTCAGCCTCTCGTTTTTGCGCCAGGCAAGGTGTACAGCATCACCATAGATTGCGAAATATTCGAACTTATTCGCTCTGCTTTGGCATGGATTCTTTACGTCCTTACCGCCTGGATCATGTTATCCACCATGTTTGCCAGCCGACCTCATTAAGGAGTTGATCATGGCCGCACCCATTGCAGCTGCCGCAGCGATATGGACAGCATTAGTTGAAGTCATCAGCCAAGGCGTTTTTAAGGCTCATGTTGAAATATTCGGTGTAAAACTAGCCCTTAGATCCGCACTGTTTATCATAAAGGTTGGCGCTATCGTTCTTGCCATAACGCTTCTCTATTCTACCGTATCCGACCTTTTCGAAACGATTGTGGTCTCACTGCCTCCAATGTTGGGCCAAGGTATAGAGCGAATCTTACCGGGCAATTTTATTGCTTGTCTGTCGGCAATCATTGGGGCGAAAGCTGTCGCGTTCCTTTTCGCGATCTATACCAAGCTGATTTCGCTTTTCCTGAGTGACTTCTAATGGCTGTCTACGTCGTCACCGGCAAACTCGGTGCCGGAAAAACCCTCGTCGCGGTGGGCAAGATCAAGGACAAGCTCAACCGGGGCTGCCCGGTCGCCACGAACCTGGATCTCAAGCTCGACAAGCTCATCGGTCCCACGCCCAGGAACACCCGCGTATACCGCATTCCCGACAAGCCCCAACTGGCCGACCTGGAAGCCATCGGACGCGGCAACGACACCTACGACGAGGGGAAAAACGGTCTTCTGGTGCTCGACGAGTGCGGCACCTGGTTCAACTCGCGCGGCTGGGCCGACAAATCCCGCCAAGCCGTCATCGACTGGTTTCTTCACGCCCGAAAGCTCGGCTGGGACATCATCTTTCTGATCCAGGATCTCTCGATCATGGACAAGCAAGCGCGGGTCGCCCTGGCCGAGCACGTCGTCTATTGCCGCCGCCTGGATCGCCTCTCGCTGCCCTTCATCGGCTCGCTGTGGTCGATGTTCGCCGGGGGCAAGCTCCCCATGCCCAAGCTTCACCTGGGTATCGTCAAATACGGCGATTCCCCGCAAAGCCTGGTCGTCGAGCGCTGGACCTACACCGGTCGCCCGCTCTATGCGGCCTACGACACCAAGCAAGCCTTCTCCGACAACTACCCCCATCAAACCTACATGATGCTGCCGCCGTGGCTCACCCATGGCGTGTTTCGCGTCCCCCGCGATGCGAGGTTCTTCATGCGCATGACCCGGATCTACTGGAAGCGCTTCAACCGCCCCTTGCTCACCCTGGGCGGCTTTCTCCTGGGGATCGTCCTCACCACCTCGGTGCTCGTCGTCGACCAGGTCAACGCCCGCAACGACGCCGCGCCCGATCCCGACGCCGTCCCGGTCGACCTCTCGCGCTTCACCGATTACCGCATCACCGGTTACGCCCGCCTGGGCGACCGTATCGCCTACCGCCTCACCGACAGCGACAACCAGCCCCACACCACCGACGACCTCGAGCGCCAAGGCGTTTCCGTCGTCCCGGTCGCGGCCTGTCACCTTCGCCTAGAACAGGGAGCCCAGCATGTTGAAATCGGTTGCTAACCTCACCCTTGCCCTCGTGTTGAGTGGCACGGCACTGCCCGCGATCGCCGTCCCGATCGAGCTCCAGGATGCCGTCATTCAAGACGTCGTTCGCTGGTACTCGCAGCACACCGACACGGCCATCGCCATCGACCCCGCCGTGGACGGCACCTTGACCGCCTACGCCCCCGACGTCCCCGACGACCAGTTGCCCGACTTCTTCCGGGGCGTCCTCGAGGCCAACGGCTATCAGCTGGTCCCCGGCGATCCCCCGCGCGTCGTGCCCGCCCAGGGCCAGGCCGACTTCATGACGCACCTCGACGTGCCCAGCGTCCCCCAGGTCTCCCGCGTGCTGCCCGTCCGGCACCTCCGCGCCCAGGATCTCGCGCCCCTGGTCACGGCCTTTCTCTCGCAAACCACCGCCGGCAGCGTCACCCCCGCCAAGGCCCAGGTGCTCAACGCCTCGAACTCGCTCCTGGTCAGCGGCCCGGAAGAACGCCTCGACGCCCTGGAACGGCTCTTGCCGCAACTCGATGTCACCCGCCCCCAGGTGCTGATTCGTGCGGTGCTGTTCGAAACCACTCAGGGCGATACCCTCGATTTCGGCGTGTCGTTCGGTCGCTCTCGCAGTGGCGCGGGCCTCGCCGGGGGCGTCAACACCAACAACCTGGATACCTCGCTCGCCAGCCCCGGCGGTACCTTCGGGATCTTCGATGGCAACGTGCTCGCCGTCGCCATCAACGCGCTACGCAAGGACTCCCACGCCGACATTCTCTCCACGCCCCAGGTGCTCGCCCTGTCCGGCAAGCGGGGGCAAATCTCCGTCGGCCAGAACGTCCCCTTCATCACCGGGCGCGTCACCGGCGAAGCGGCCAGCGTCGAGAACCCCTTTCAAACCATCGAGCGCCGCGACGTGGGCATTCGCCTCGACGTCACCCCCGTCGTCACCCCCGGGGGCCTGGTGGTCATGGACGTCTTCACGTCCTCGGACAGCATCGCCGACTCGCTCACCGCCTCGGATATCGTCACCAACCAGCGTTCGATCACCACCACCGTGCAGATCCAGTCCGGCCAGGCCGTGCTCCTGGGCGGGCTCATCAGCAAGGAAAGCCGCGAACAGGAATCCCGCGTCCCCGGCCTTGGCGATATCCCGCTGATCGGTCGCCTGTTCCGCTCCACCTCCGATAGTCACCAACGCACCCGGCTTTACGTCCTGCTGCAAGCCACCGTGCTCCCCACACAGGAAACGACCTCATGAACGCCTGGATTCCCCTCGCCCAATGGCTCGCGCTGCTCAGCATGTCGCTCGAGCACGTCACCAAGTTTCTATGGCCCGCCTCGCCGCTCACGCCCTGGGCGATCCTGGTCGGGCGTCTCGCTTTCCCACTGTTCGCCGGCATGGTCGCCTGGCACCTGGTCCACAACACACGCCACCCGATGCGCTACGTCGGTCGCCTGTTCCTGATCGGCTTCATCGCCCAACTGCCTTACGCCCTGCTCGTGACGCCCTACAAGCTGAACGTTTGCTACACCCTGGCGTTCGGGCTGTTCGCCGTGGCCCTGATCGACCGGCTCCCCGACACCCCTACCCGGCTCGCCGCGGTCATCGTGCTTGGCTGTGTCGGGCTACTCGCGGGCAGCTCTGTCGAATACGCCCACCTAGGCTTGCTCCTGGTCCCGGCCTACGTGCTGGCCTTCCGGCATCCGCACCACCTGGCCGCCGTGGTGCCCGTCCTGCTGATTGCGGCCTTCATCAACACGCCACCGCTCGCCCCGCTGGTCAGCCTGCTCACCGCCACGGCCCTGATTGTCATTGCCAGGCAGCCCGACATGCCGCTATGCCCCGTCATGCCGCTTCCACGTTGTCTCCGGCTGGCCTGGTACCCGTTGCACCTCGCGTTGATCGCCTTGCTATTGCCGGTCATCGGGTAGGCGAGACCCGCCCTGTAACACGTCTCGCAAATCACCCTCGATGGGTGCCGTTGATTGACACTGTTGGACAGTAATGGAGTTTAGAAAAATGGACCGCTGGGAACGCTACTCGATGGAATCGCTCGCCCAGGGAGACGGGGAGCAAGACGACAAGGGCCGTTTGTTTTTGAGTCCCCAGGGCCAACGCCACTTGGGCGGGGTGCGCTTCCTGCATACCGGTGTCGATACCGTGCGCCAGCTCTACAGCGGACAGCTCCACATGCCGCACCTGGATGCCGTGATCGAGCACTATCAGGAAGGACGCGGGGCCACCATGCGCTTGTTCGGACATACCTGGGCCGTCGGCGCCGGGGCCAGTGGATCGGGCTTCCGTTACCGCCTGCAGAACAACGACCTGGGCGTGATCGTCTTCGTCTACGCCCGCCACGTGAAGGTCGAGAATACCGGTACCCACCTCAAGGTCGAGCTCTCCCCGCACTTCATCCATGAGCGCACCCCCGAGGATTGCCAAGCCTTCATGGACACCATCGCCGCGCATCTGCTCGAGCATGTCGAACCCATCGGCTGTGCCGTGCATCTGGCCCTCGACGTCCAGGGCTGGGAACCGCCGCGCGACTTCATGGACCGCTTCGTGACCCGTTCCAAGAAGGTCATGCGCATCGACGGCATCGACGAACTCGCCTTCCAGCATGGCAGCATCGCTACCACCTACGGCCACGGCGAAACCTATATGTTCGGCACGGCGGGTGCCCTGCAATGCTGCCTCTACAACAAGACCAAGCAGGCTCACGCCACCGACAAGCTTCACTTCTGGGAAAGCATCTGGAGCACCACCGGGGGCGATGAGCCCTTTACCAGTGCCTACGATCCCGACGCCGATGTGTGGCGTATCGAAATGCGCTTCCATCAATCCGTGCTCCGCGAATACGCCCAGGGCACCCCGGTCAACGTCGACACCGGCGAATGCCTGTCCATGGATCACGGTTTCAAACGCTTCACCGACACCGTGCCCCACCTCTCCGGTATCTGGCGCACCGCCTTGCAGTCCTACCGCCTGGATCTCACACGCGGCAAGCTCATCGACGCCGCATGGCAGCTCTTCCAGGAAGACGCCCGGTTCTACGCCCACACCCCGGACTTCTTCTACAAGCGCGCCCGCAAGACCCCTGGCCTCGGCAACGAAAAGAACGTCGCCCTGGTCGTCGGTAACTTGATCTCCATCTACGCCCGCCAAGGCTTCACCGCCGCCCAAGCGATGCGCGGTCTCATGCACTCCGGGGCCTGGGACGATATCGCCAATTACTACCGACGCCGGGGCCTGGATCGCGCCCAGCTCCATGAGCTCATCAGCCAGCGCCTCGTCGAGCGACGATTGCTAGGGAAGGCCGCGTAACATGGCGATCAGGAAGATCAAGACTGGTTGGCAAGTCGACATTCAGCCTGGTGGCCGTGGATGCCGGCGTTATCGCAAGACGTTCAAGACCAAGGCCGAAGCCAAGCGGTTCGAACTCAAGGTTTCCGAACGCGTCGCATCCGGGCAGGGCTATGAGCCACCGCGCAAGGATCAGCGGCGCCTAAGTGAGTTGGTCGAGCTCTGGTATCGTCATCACGGCACCTCGCTCAAGGCATCCCGTGAACGTGTGCGCTCCCTTCGCAAGACCGTTGAAGCCCTCGGCGATCCCATCGCGCGGTCCTTCTCTGCCCAGGACTGGGCCGAATACCGTACTGAACGCCTCGAGGAAGTCGCGCCGATCACCGTTAACCACGAGCACACCTATCTGAAGGCCGTCTTTTCCGAGCTCGAGCGTCTTGGCTTGTGGGAGCATGGTAATCCCCTCGCCCGGATGCGCCTGTTGCGTGTCGAAGAAACCGAGATGGCCTTCCTCGATGACGACCAGATCGCGCAGCTACTTCACTACCTCAAGGGGCTACCCAATCGCGATTGCTACTTCATCACGCTGCTGTGCCTCACGACCGGGGCTCGCTGGTCGGAAGCGGAAACACTGCGAGGGGAAAAGGTTGGTGCGGATCGTGTCACTTACGCCGGCACCAAGTCCGGCAAAAGTCGCACCATTCCTATCGCACCACACCTGGCCGGTCAGCTTCGCAAGCGTCGCCGTATCGGCCGTCTGTTCGTTACGTCATATAAGACGTTCAGGAAGGCAATTCAGGAGACCGGCATTGAATTACCCCCTGGGCAATTGACGCATGTGCTGCGACACACCTTTGCCAGTCACTTCATGATGAACGGGGGAAATATCCTGGTCTTACAACGGATCCTGGGGCACCAGTCGCTCACCATGACCATGCGTTACGCGCACTTTGCGCCGAATCATTTGGAAGATGCCGTGAGGTTCAATCCGCTCGCGTCGTTGACACTTGGTTGACACCCACAAAAAAACCGCCCTGAGAGGCGGTTTCTTTCAAGGCCAAAAAAGCCTTTTAAATCAATATCTAAGCTATGGTGCCGACACCAGGAGTCGAACCCGGGACCTACTGATTACAAGTCAGTTGCTCTACCAACTGAGCTATGTCGGCATAACATAAAGCCGTTAGCGATGGCTGGGGTAGCAGGACTCGAACCTGCGAATGCCGATACCAAAAACCGGTGCCTTACCACTTGGCTATACCCCAGCAAATTGGTGGCCAGAGACGGAATCGAACCGCCGACACGAGGATTTTCAATCCACTGCTCTACCGACTGAGCTATCTGGCCCTTCCAACGGGGACGCATTAAACCGAATTCTTCGGTTCGGGTCAAGCCTTTTAATTCAAAAAGATGCTGGCCACCGGACCTCCCCTACTGGCTCGGCGGCACGTAGCCTTCGGCCTGGTCGGTATCGCGGTTGTCGAGGAAACGCTCCATCTGTTCCATCAGATAGGCACGCGCTTCGGGGTCCAGCAAGCTGAGGTGCTTTTCGTTGATCAGACGGGTCTGCTGCGCCTGCCATTCGTCCCAGGCTTGCTTGGAAACCGTCTGCTGGATCTCCTGCCCCTTGGCACCGGGTAGCGGCGGAAACGGCAGGGCTTCGAGCTCCTGTTGGTATTTACGGCAAAAGACGGTCTGGCTCATGGCGCTTGCTCCTAACGTATTGCGGTTCGTCATGACACGGGGTTAAGAAACTCGGTCGAGTAGTGTCTTGACCGGCGCTGCCAATCCTACACTAGCGGGCGCCTTGGCGTCGTACCATAGCGCTCCTGCCTCGCCGACCTCTGCAGGCAGCTCATCCAGACGCGCCGGTGAGGGCGTGATCTTCAAACGAAAATGGCTGAAGGTATGCGTAAACGCCTCGCCATCCGTCTCGCGCTTTGCGTGGGGGAAGCGCTGATCGAGCCAGGCGTGTAGCGCTTGCTCGTCATCGAACTGGGGCAGGCTCCAAAGGCCGCCCCATAGGCCGCTGGCCGGGCGCTGCTGGAGGAAGACGCGTCCCGATGGGTCACGCAATACCAGCATCCGTGTGGCGCGCTCAGGCAGCGCCTTGCGCGGTTTTGATTCGGGGAAGCGCGTTTCTTCGCTACGCGAATGCGCCACACAGACATCTTCGAAGGGGCATAGCAGACATGCCGGTTTACTTCGCGTGCACAGCGTCGCCCCCAGGTCCATCATCGCCTGGGTATAGTCGGCCAGGCGTTCTTCCGGTGTGTAACGCTCCGCCAGCGTCCATAATTCACGCTCCACGGCAGGACGGCCGGGCCAGCCTTCCACGGCGTGCAGACGGGTCAGCACACGCTTGACGTTGCCATCCAGGATCGGCGCGCGCCGGCCGGTGCTGATGCTGATGATGGCGCCAGCTGTGGAACGCCCAATGCCGGGCAGTGTGGAAAGCGCCTCGACGCTGTCCATCGGAAACTCGCCGCCATGTTCATCCATCACTACCTGGGCTGCCTTGTGCAGGTTACGCGCCCGTGCGTAATACCCCAGCCCCGTCCACAGATGCAGCACCTCGTCTTGCGGGGCTCGCGCCAGGGCGGCGACGTCGGGAAAACGCTCCATGAAGCGCTGATAGTAGGGAATTACCGTGGCGACTTGCGTCTGCTGCAGCATGATCTCGGACACCCAGATGCGATAGGGCGTCTTGTCGAACTGCCAGGGCAGTGTCTTGCGACCGTGAACGTCGAACCATTCGAAGACCCGGCGACGGAAGGTGTCGGCGGTGAGCGGAATTTCTTGCATGTGCGTTATCGTCCAGCCGTTAGCGGCGCCGTCAGATCATGGAGATGAGAGGTCATGGACATACTAAAAAAAGCGCCGACAGATGTCGGCGCAGGGACTGGCTTTGGGCTTTGCTCATTTGAATAGACCACGCAACTTGTCCCCCAGTTCCTTGGCGGTGCCTTCTCCGAGTGCTTCATCGATCTTACGCGCAGTGTCGCTGTCGAGCTTGTCTTCCAGCGCCTCATCTAGTTTCTCGCCAGCTTCGCGCTTGGCCTTGTCCTTGGCCAGCTCTTCCAATGTGTCCTGAAAGGCCTCGCGGTCGAAACGGCACCATTCGCCCGGCTTACCGCCCAATTGCCCTTCACAGCGCACCGGCAGGCTTACCTGCTGCAAACGCGACGTCACTCGGCAGGCGCTCTGGTCGGCGGTATCGATAAAGCGCGCCCTGAGATCATAAGCGAAACGCTCAGTAGGAATGTTGAACATGCCCGCGCCGGTCATCTCGATGCCTGGAATGCGCACCTCTAAATCGTCGTTGCGCGCCACGCCATCGGTGATATCAAGGCTCGCCGACAGCGTGTCGAAGGGTGTGTCATCGCTCCATTCGCGATCCGACTGCTCGCCGTCCAGAATCGCGGCGGCAGTGCATAGCTGACGCGAGACATTGACGTCGAGCATCGCGCCATCGTCGATGCGTAGCGCGGCCGTGCCATTGAGGTGGTGCTTGAGCGACTCGAGTTGATTGGTCCGCGAGGTCACGTCACTCTTCAGATAGAGCTGGCCGCGCACTGGCGATTTCTTGCCAGTGGCATCCTCGTAAAGCGGTGCAATCTGCACATTAGAGAGTGACTCCGTGAAGGCCATGCGCAGCGGTGACTCGCGGACATTCAGGCTACCCTGAGCGTCGAGCGTGCCACCATAGAGCTTGGCCGACAGGGACTCCAGACGCTGACGCCCGTCATCTCCCGTCACGCGTAGCGCGACATCGGTCAGCGTCATGCCCTTGAGGAGCAGGGTCTCCAGCGCCAGTCGGCCCTCGAGCGTCAAGCCGGAAAGCCACTCGACGGGCAGCAGCCCCGCACCCTCGGCGGCGGCATACGCCGGGGCGACGCCTAACGCTTCGAGAATCGCCGCCGTGTCCTCGGTATCCGCAGCACTTTTTCCACCTTGGTTGTCAGCAGGTGGCAGATAGGCATCCAAGTCGAGACGTTCGCCTTGCAGGTCGAAACGCAACCACTGTCCAGCAAAACCGGCCCCTAGCTCTCCGGTAAAGGTTTCGCCATCGAGCAGCAAATTCAGGTTCGCGAAGTTGATGCGCTGGAGATCCCCATGCACCGGGCTGGCCAACGCCACCTCGCTCAGCGCTTTGTCGTCGCCGGTCTCTGGCAAGGCGTCGAAACGCTTGAGCCAGTCTCGCAGTGACAGCGGCGCGAGTTTGAGCTGTCCGGTGTATTGCGGGGTCTCGAGCAGCTCGGTAAAGCTCAACGTTCCAGTGAGATTCAGACCATCATCGCCGCTCAGGGCGATATTACGCAGTTGCGCGGTTTGGGTATCGAGATTGGCCTCGCCGTCGAACCCAAGACTCAAACCGAGCGGTTTCCCCTCTACAGCGGGATGGTGCAGGCGCGTATCGAGCTTGACCCCGTCGAAACGGTAATGTTGTTGCTGGGTTTCGGCGAGCAAATGCCCGACCTGCAGGTTGATACCTTGGGCTTGCTCGGAGAGCGCCGGCCATTGCGTGCTGGTTTCAAGGGTCATTTTGTTCAATTCGTAACGACCATCGCTCAGCCCCAGGCGCACTTGGCTCTTCAAGTGCACATCGCTGGTCAACGCGGGCGTTTGACTGACGAGTTCGAACCCCATCTGCAAGGGGAAGGCTGCGTCAGGGCTGACGTTACTTGCATCCAGGCTGAGATTTTTCAGCGTCAGGTCCAGGTTGCGCTTCGCGTCGCGGTAACTGACGTGGCTATCCCGCACCTTTATGCTGGCGATCTCCAGCGCCACGGGCAGACTGTCGGGATTCTGCTCCAGCCCCGGACCCGCCGATGCCGGTGCCAAAGCCTCCTCGGCCTGCTCTCCACCGTCTTTCATGCGGTCTAGCAAAACTTCCCAATTGCCTTGACCTTGCGCGTCACGCTGCAGATTGAGTCGCATGCCATCCAGCATCAGCCCTTCCACGGCCACCTCGCCGGAGAGCAGCGGCGCGAACGCCACGCTGACCTCGGCGCGATCGAACGCGGCAAAGGCGGCGGCGTCATGGGACTGCTTGGGCAACCAGGCTTCGGCCTGCTCGACACTGAAGCCCAGGCGCGGATAGAAGGACCACGACAAGGGGCCATCCAGGTCGAGTTCCAGGCCGCTCTGCTCGCGCACCGCCTCGACAAGCCGGGGTTTGAGGTCGTTGGGATCGAAGAAAGTGGTGATATAGACCACGGCGCCGACCACGATCAAGGCCAACACCCCGACCACCGCCAGCAATGCTCTCAGCAGCGCTCTCATCGGCGCCCTCCCTGTGACGCTAATGAATGAAGTTCGTAGTACGTCCCATCGGCGGCAGGGTGATAGCCAAGCCGGGTCAACAGCAACTGATCCCCCATCATCAGCACAGAGGTGGGAACGCGAGGCATGCATGACTCGTCACGCGCCCGTTCTGCAATCAGTGTCAACAAACGCGAGCCGACACCGCGATGCCGTGTTTCGGTACGTACGCAGAAGTGTGACAACCACCATACGCGAGTTTCGCGATGCACGGCGACCGCTCCCAGGCGCCGTGCGTTGAATAACGCGCAGCAGAACGTGCCGCCTTGGGTGAAATGATCATCGATGAAGCGCTCGACGGGCGCGGGAAGACGCTCGGCGGGCGCATCGCGATAGATGCGCGTGAGATCCTGCGCCACCTGAACATCCTGTTCCCATTGGGCGCGGTCGATTTCCTGCAAGGTCACCGGCATGCCTGCTCTCCCTGGACGGTCTCCCTGGCCCCTGTCACAGACCCTCGAGCGTTGATGGTGGGGCACCGGGAATCGCCCCTGAACTCCTGGCATTGTAGCGGATGGCCGGGGCGATTCTCTATAATGAGCGTTCCATGGCGCCGCGAACCTTGCGCATCCACGCCTTCATCGCGCGCCCCGTTCACGTCCGAAGTGCTGGAGACCCCCTATGGCCGAGCGCGTCGCTACCGTGTCCCGCGACACCCACGAGACTCAGATCCAGGTCCGTATCAACCTCGACGGCGAGGGCCATTTCCAATCCGAAACGGGCGTCGCGTTTCTCGACCACATGCTCGATCAGGTGGCGCGCCACGGCCTGATCGACCTGGAAATCAATGCCCAGGGCGACCTGCACATCGACGATCACCATACCGTCGAGGATCTTGGCATCACCCTAGGCCAGGCCTGCGCCCAGGCTATCGGCGACAAACGCGGCATCCGGCGTTACGGCCATGCCTACGTGCCACTGGACGAGGCGCTCTCGCGTGTCGTGGTAGACTTCTCGGGCCGCCCGGGTCTAAGCATGAATGTCGAGTTCACACGTGCCAACATCGGCCGATTCGACACGCAGCTGTTCTGGGAGTTCTTCCAGGGCTTCGTCAATCACGCCCAGGTGACGCTGCACATCGACAACCTCAAGGGCTTCAATGCCCACCACCAGGCGGAAACCATCTTCAAGGCCTTCGGCCGCGCACTGCGCATGGCGGTGGAACCCGACCCCCGCATGACCGGGCGGATGCCCTCTACCAAAGGCAGCCTGTGAGGCTCTCACGACGCGCTAAGGAGCGAGCATGACGATTGCGGTCATCGATTACGGCATGGGTAACCTTCACTCCGTCGCCAAGGCGTTGGAGCACGTCACGCATGAAAACGTGGTCATCACCGACGATTCGCGCAGTATTCGAGGCGCCAGTCGCCTGGTACTGCCCGGCCAGGGCGCGATTCGCGACTGCATGGGCGAATTGCAACGCAACGACCTGCAGGGCATTGTTCACGAAGTGTTACGTGTCCAAGCCAAGCCGTTGCTGGGCATCTGTGTCGGCCAACAGATGTTGATGGACGAAAGCGAAGAAAACGGCGGCGTGACCTGCCTCGGCCATCTGCCCGGACGCGTGCGCTATTTTGGGCGCGATCTGCGCGACGCTCAGAACCAACGCTTGAAAGTACCTCACATGGGCTGGAACCGGGTTACCCAGCACCACACGCATCCGCTCTGGGCGGGCATCGACGACGATGCACGCTTTTATTTCGTGCACAGTTACTACGTCGAGGCTCAGGAAGACAGCGACATCTTCGGCACCACTGAATATGGTGGGCATACCGCGCATGTCGCCACCGGCCGTGGCCCGGTCTTCGCCGTGCAGTTCCATCCTGAGAAAAGCGCGCGTGACGGGTTACGCTTGCTCGAAAATTTCGTCACCTGGACGCCCTGAGCGTCCAGGCCGGACATGCCGCCTTGCGATGGCGGCGCCACACGTATACCGAGAGGACACGTCATGCTGGTGATTCCCGCCATCGATCTCAAGGACGGCCAGTGCGTCCGCCTCAAGCAGGGGCGTATGGACGACTCGACCACCTACGGTGACGATCCGGTGGCCATGGCCGCGCGCTGGGTCGAGACCGGAGCCCGCCGGCTGCATCTGGTGGATCTCAACGGTGCCTTCGAAGGCCAGCCGGTTAACGCCGAGGCGGTGACCGCCATCGCCCGCGCCTATCCCGAGCTGCCGATCCAGATCGGCGGTGGCATTCGCACCGCCGCGACCATCGAGGCCTATCTCGAGGCCGGCGTTTCCTATGTGATCATCGGCACCCAGGCCGTCAAAGATCCGGCCTTCGTCACCGAGATGTGCCATGCTTTTCCGGGCCGCGTCATCGTGGGACTCGACGCCCGCGACGGTTATGTCGCCACCGATGGCTGGGCCGAGGTGTCGACACTCAAGGCCGTGGACCTGGCCAAGCGTTTCGCCGACGATGGCGTCACCTCGATCGTGTACACGGATATCGCCCGCGACGGCATGATGCAGGGCGTCAACATCGCGGCCACCGCCGAACTGGCACGCGAAGGCGGTCTCCCGGTGATCGCTTCCGGGGGAGTCACCCATCTGGGCGACATCGAGGCCCTGCTCGAGGTGGAGCACGAAGGCATTCTCGGCGCCATTACCGGACGCGCCATTTACGAAGGCAAACTCGACGTCGCCGAGGCCCAGCGCCTGTGCGACGCCGCGCCAGCCACACGGAGAAGCTGATCATGGCACTCGCCAAGCGCATCATTCCTTGTCTCGACGTCGATGCCGGTCGCGTGGTCAAAGGCGTCAATTTCGTCGGCATCCGCGATGCCGGCGACCCGGTCGAGGTCGCCAAGCGCTACAACCAGCAAGGCGCCGACGAGATTACCTTCCTCGATATTACCGCCAGCCACGAGGATCGCGGCACTACGGTGGAAATGGTCGAACGTATCGCCGGGGAGGTCTTCATTCCGTTGACGGTGGGCGGCGGCATCCGCACCTGCGACGACATCCGCACCATGCTCAACGCCGGCGCCGATAAGGTGTCGATCAACACCGCCGCGGTGACCAACCCCGATTTCGTCCACGAAGCGGCGGAACGCTTCGGGAGCCAGTGCATCGTCGTCGCCATCGATGCCAAGCGGGTCTCGGCTGAGGGCGAGCCACCGCGCTGGGAGATCTTCACTCATGGCGGACGCAAGTCCACCGGACTCGATGCCGTGGAATGGGCGTGCAAGATGGTCGAGCTCGGTGCGGGAGAATTGCTACTGACCAGCATGGACCGCGACGGCACCAAGGCCGGTTTCGACTTGGGAGTGACGCGCGCCATCGCCGATGCCGTCAGCGTTCCGATCATCGCCTCCGGCGGCGTCGGCGACCTCGATCACTTGGTCGCGGGGGTCAAGGAAGGCGGCGCGGATGCCGTGCTCGCCGCCAGTATCTTCCACTTCGGTGAATACACCATCCCCGATGCCAAACGTTATATGGCGGAGCATGGGATCGAGATGCGTTTATAGCGCGCGTCGCTTATCCCTCGGCACTGAGCCCCAGGTTGCTGACGCCTTCGTTACGCCCCAGGCGTCGCAGCGATTTGAGCGCGTCACGCGTCAGCGGCGCCTCGACGTGCTCTAGCACCGCTTCCTGGAAGCCGTGCTCGTCGTCCATCAACGGATGCTCACGCACACGTGCCGCCAGCCGCTCGGCATCATCGTCCGCGCCGTCGGTCATCTCGATGTAGGCATGCACGCCATCGCGTGACAGGCGACTCACGTCACGCGGCGACTCGGGCGCTTCACCACGCAAGGCATCGAGCAGTGCCGCCAAGGCCATCACCACTTCAACCGCCCGCCGCGCGCCGAAGCTGTCATCGGTTTCCGGCGGCTCCTGCTCGGCGAGTTTCTCGGCCTGCTTGTCGAAGTCGATCGCCGCATCCTTCACGGCCAGCGCTTCCCACGCCAGGTCGAGCACGTTGCGCAGCACCTTCGCGTCGCCGACGCCACTCATCTCGGCATACAACACATAGTTGGGCAACATGCGCTCGATCAAAGCCGCCATGAAGGCCAGCCGGGCGCGCGCGGGTAATTGATCCAGACGGGCATGGAAACCGTCGGCGGACGCTGTCATAGCATTACTCCTCGGTGAGTGCGTCAGGGTCAGGGCCAGAGTATGTCTTGGAGAACGCGGCCACGAGCATCGAACACGACACCCTCGGCGCGCAGTTTTTCATGCTGGCGCACGGCGCCGGTATGCTCGGTCACGCGTCGGTTGGCATTGATGACGCGATGCCAGGGCAGTCCGTGGCCGCTGGGCAGGTGGCGCATGGCGCTACCCACCATGCGTGCCGTGGCGCCATCGGTCATGTTCGCGATGCGCCCGTACGTGGTCACGCGCCCCTCAGGGATCTGGGCGACGATGGTATAAATCTGTTCAAGCACCTCGGCTCGCGGCATGCTAGCTCTCCTCGGCTACCCCACTTGCTGCGTGGGGATGGCTTTACCATCATGGGCACATCATGCATATCTATTTTCTTCAGCACGCTGATTACCTCGGGCCGGCACGCTTCGCCGATTGGCTGACGGGCATGGGCCACAGCCACAACACCTGCCATTTATACGCGGACGAGACACCGCCACTTTTCGACAACTTCGATGCCTTGATCGTGCTCGACGCACCGTTCGAGCTCCACGAGGACGTGCCACCGGCATGGCTCAAGCGCGAGCGCCAGTTGATCGCACGTATGCTCAAGAGTGGCAAGCCGCTGCTGGGCGTCGGCGTCGGTGCGCAGTTGATTGCCGAGACACTGGGTGCCATTGTCTCCCGAGGTACCTATCCCGAGCGCGGCTGGCAGCCTATCACTCTAGCCGACGAGAGTCCCTTCGACCTGCCTGAACGCTTCGAGGCGTTCACTTGGCATCACGATGTCTTCGGCTTGCCGGACGAAGCCGTGCCCCTGGGGGGCAGCCCCGCTAGCCCGTTGCAAGGCTTCGCCTGGGACAGCGGCCGCGTGGTGGCGCTGCAATGTCATCTGGAGGCCACCACCGCCTCGGTCAGCGCCTTTTACGAGCATCTTGCAGCATTCGACGAGCGGCTCGCGGCCGCCGACGGCGCTTACCTGCAATCCCGCGAGGCCGTCATGGAAGAACCGCGGCGTTTCGACCGCCTGGCTGCCCTGCTCGACCGCGTCATGCTCGACTGGCTGCGGCACGCCCGTCGCCCCTAGGCGCTGTCTGAAAGAGACAAGGCGCAAGACGGGTGCACCTAGCGCACCAGCGACGCCGACCAGTCTTGGGCAAAGGCTAGGCAGCTCTCCCAGTCACCGACATGCAAGGCCTCATACGGTGACTGCTCAAGCTGATAGCGATACATGGGATCGTAGTATTCAAGCATCAGCGGCGCGAGCCAGGCTTCGTGCGCCTGGGTATTGCCGCGCTGGTGTTCGCGGAAAGCCAGCGCCTGCAAGCGTTGCAGACGCTGGAAACGCGCACTGCCCAGGCGTTTACGCACGCGCTTGAGCGCGCTGGACAGCTGCTTGCGCATCAACGCCCAGCCCAGCCACTCGCCATAGTGACCACGATAGGTCTGCCACAGGGTCTCGATATAGTCCTTGCGGATCTGTTCGAGGCGCCAGTCCAGCGGCATTTCCACGCGGATGCGCGGCGCCGCCTCCATGGTCCGCCAGAAGGACAAGGGGATATCCAGCCGCCCGATCATGCGTGACTCATCCTCCACCACGCAGCCGTGCGCTGTGCGCGACAGCGACACGCCCAGCGCATGCTCGAAGTCGATCTGCGACGGCCCCTGCAGGGGATGCCGCCCGAACGCGGAGCCCTTGTGTCGAGCATGCCCCTCAAGATCGACGCCCGTATCGAGACGTTGGATCAACTCGGTCTTGGCGCTGCCGGTAAGGCCGGCCACGACCAGCACCGGCCGCATTGCCGCCGAGATGATCTCGGTGCTCAGGCACTGGCGCATGGCCTTCCAACCGCCCTGGATGCGTGGCAGGGTAATGCCCGCCTCCTGCAGCCACTGCTGCGCGATTTGCGAACGCAGCCCGCCCCGAAAGCAATAGATCAGCGCTTGGGGATGACGCTCGGCAAATGCCTGCCACGCCGCCACACGACGCCGTTTGAGAGTACCATCCACCAAGTGCGTGCCCAACTCAATGGCGGCGGCCTGACCGGCTTCCTTGTAGCGGATTCCCACCGCCTGGCGCTCGGCATCGTCCATCAACGGCAGGTTGACGGCACCCGGCAAGGCGCCCTGGGCGAATTCCACCGGGGCACGCACATCGATCAGCGGGCGTTCGAGCAGCGCCAACCCTGGCGCGATCTGCAGTAGGCTCACCCACGCACCTCGATCACACTAGTGCCACTCGCGGGGCGCATCTCACCGAAGGCTTCTAGCGTGAGGCCGTGTTGACGGCCGATGCGCTCGACGTCATCCGCCCAGGCGGGGTCGACGCTCAGCAGCAGGCCGCCCGAGGTCTGGGGATCGCACAACCACTGCCAATGCGCCGCATCCATATCGGGCAAGGCCTCGCCCAGGGCCTGCCGGTTACGCTGCGTGCCGCCAGGTACCGCCCCACGCCGCCGATATGCTTCGGCTTCGGCGAGCCTGGGCAGTTTGGAGAAGTCGATCCGTGCCTTGAGGCCGCTCGCCTGGCAGACCTCGCTGAGGTGCCCCGCCAAGCCAAAACCGGTAACATCGGTCATCGCATGTACGCCCTGAACCTTGGCCAGATCGACCCCGATCCGGTTGGCCTTCAGCATCGTACGCCGAGCCAGCCCCTGGTGACCGGATTCCAGCCAGCCATGCTTCTCGGCCGTGGTCAGAAGCCCCACCCCCAGCGGCTTGGTGAGATACAGCAAGTCGCCTGCCTTGGCGTTGCTGTTGAGCTTGAGATGCTCGAGATCGACCAGACCATTCACTGCCAGGCCGAAGATCGGCTCGGGAGCATCGATGGAGTGCCCGCCGGCCAAGGCCAGGCCCAGTTCGCGACAGATCGACTGCGCGCCGCCCACCACGTCGCCGGCGATTTCGGCGGCCAACTTATCGAGCGGCCAGCCGAGAATGCCGAGTGCCATGATCGGCGTACCGCCCATGGCGTAGACATCGCTGATGGCGTTGATGGCGGCGATACGCCCAAAATCAAAGGGATCGTCGACGATAGGCATGAAGAAGTCGGTGGTCGAGATCAGACCGCGACCGTCGCCGAGGTCATAGACAGCGGCGTCTTCGCGGCCCTGATTACCCACGATCAAGCGCTTGTCGGTGGCACCGGGGCCCGCCTTGGACAGGATGCTATCCAGTACGTCGGGGGCGATCTTGCAGCCACAACCGGCGCCGTGGCTGTATTGCGTCAGGCGAATGGCACTCATGGGGCACTCCTCGGCAATCGTTCACTCCATTCTACATCACCGGCGCGCCAGCGTTTACAGGGCTTCCAGGGCATCGCCTAGTTTATCGACGGCGATCACCTCCATGCCCTCGGGCGCCTGCCGGGGGGCGTTGGCCCGCGGCACGATGGCACGCGTAAAACCGTGCTTGGCGGCCTCGACGATACGCTCCTGACCGCTGGGCACCGGGCGAATCTCGCCCGACAGCCCCACTTCGCCGAAGGCCACCAGCTCACGCGGTAAATTACGGTTCTGCAGACTAGAGACGACGGCCAGCAACACGGCCAGGTCGGCGCTGGTCTCGAGCACCTTGACGCCACCCACCACATTGAGGAAGACGTCCTGATCGCCGGTGAACAGGCCACCGTGCTTGTGTAGCACAGCCAGCAGCATCGCCAGGCGGTTCTGATCGAGCCCCACGGCAATGCGGCGCGGATTGCCCAACGCCGAGTCATCGAGCAACGCCTGGACCTCGACGAGGATCGGACGCGTGCCTTCCCAGACCACCATCACCAGGCTGCCGGGCGCTTGTTCCTCGGCGCGCGACAGGAAGATGGCGCTGGGATTCTTGACCTCCTTGAGGCCGTGTTCGAGCATCGCGAACACGCCCAGCTCGTTGACCGCGCCGAAGCGATTCTTCTGCCCGCGCAAGGTACGAAATCGCGAGTCCGCCCCGCCCTCGAGCAGCAGCGACGCGTCGATCATGTGCTCCAGAACCTTGGGCCCGGCCAGCGTACCGTCCTTGGTGACGTGCCCGACCAGCATCAGCACGGTGTTCGACTGCTTGGCGAAACGCGTCAGCGCCGCCGAGGATTCGCGCACCTGGGCCACGCCCCCGGGCGCCGAGCTGATGTCCTCCAGGTGCATGGTCTGGATCGAGTCGATGATTAGCACGGCGGGCTTTTCACGCTCGGCGACCGCGAGCACCGTTTCGATGCTGGTCTCGGCGAGCATATTGAGCCCCTTGACCGGCAGTTGCAGCCGGTGCGCGCGCATCGCCACCTGAGAGAGCGATTCCTCGCCGGTGACGTACACCACCTTGTGGGACTGGGCGAGCTTGCAGGCGGTCTGCAGCAGCAACGTCGATTTGCCGGCACCAGGATTGCCCCCCAACAGTACGGCCGACCCTGGGACGAGGCCACCGCCCAGCACGCGATCGAATTCGCCGAAAGAGGACGAGAAACGCGGCACTTCAGTGAGGTCGACCGCTCCCAGGTCGACCACATCGCGCGAGACCAATCCCGCATAGCCGCTACGCCCCGTCGTAGACGGCGACGGCGCGTGGGATCGGGCACTGCCCAAGCGCACTTCGCTGAGCGTATTCCACTCGCGGCAGCTCGAACACTGCCCTTGCCACTTGCTGTATTCGGCACCGCACTCGGTGCACACGAAGGCGCTCTTCGCCTTGGCCATATCGTCGCTCCTTGCTGATCACCGGCATTCTATCATCGCGCCCAACGTCATCTCGCCAGGGTCGGCATTATCAGTGGGCCGGACATGCAAAAGACGGCCCGTGGGCCGCCTTTTCGGTGATACGAGAACGCGATTACTGCTGGCGTTGCAGACGCAGTGTTTCACCGTTCTCGAAGCGACGCAGTTGCGGGTCGATCAGCTCCAGCGTGTTGGCGTCGAGCTTCAGGAAGTAGTAGATCTGCCCTTCACCATTCGGCGTCAACTCGTAGACGGTCGCCTTGGGATCTTTCGCAGTGCCATCGATGACTTCCCACTGACCTTCGTATTCTTCGGCCGGCGGGTTCTCTGGATGATTTTGGTACTCGGCTTGCAACTCGAAGGTACGCTCATCCGCAGGCGCTCCCTCATCACCCATCAGTTGCACTTCAAGATCGATACCGTCACAGCTGCGGCACGGCAAGGTACCGCTGTAGACGGTCGGCTGTTCGGCTTGCTCCGGCGCACCAGGCTGGCCTTGCGGCGAGGTGCCCGTGGCACAACCGGCGAGTACAGCGAGCATGGCGGAACCGGCGAGCAACGTCCTGATCTGCATGATAGTCCTCCTAACCAATGGGTCCTGGGCCGCGCCAGCGGCCCCGTGGGTCACAGCATAGCGTCATGTGACGCCGTCGGACACCCTTTGCAGGCTTAGACCTCATGATAATGTCGGATAGTCCGTGTAACCCTCGGCGCCACCGCCGTAGAACGTTGCCGGGTCGGGTTCATTGAGCGTGCTATCGCGACGGAAGCGTTCGACCAGATCGGGGTTGGCGATATACGGACGCCCGAAGGCCGCGCCATCGCCCAGGCCATCGCGAATCAACGCCTCGGTGCGCTCGGCGGTGTAGTGGCCGCAGTAGATCAGCGTTCCTGGGAAGCGCTGGCGCAACTCGCGGCGGAAGGTGTCGGTCAGTTGCGGCCCCTCGCCGGTCCAATCGGGCTCGTTGACATGCAAGTAGGCAATGCCGCGACGCGTCAATTGCTCGGCCAGATAGAAAGCCATCGCCTCCGATTCGTCGTCGCTCAGGCCGAAGATCTCGATGAACGGCGAGACACGAATCCCGACCCGATCGGCACCCATCACCTCACTGACGGCATCGACGACTTCCAGCACCAGGCGCGCGCGGTTAACTAGGTTACCGCCATAGCGGTCAGTACGCTTATTCGAGCCCGTCGCCATGAACTGTTGCAGCAGGTACGCGTTGGCAGCATGCACCTCGACCATGTCGAACCCGGCACGCTTAGCGCGTTTGGCGGCCTGGCGATAGTCGTCGATCAGGGCAGGAATCTCGTCGGTCTCGAGTGCGCGTGGTGTGCTGGTCGGATGCTGACCCGAGCTGCCGTCATCGAACTCGAGAAAGCAGTTGGCGCCTTCTGCACGTAGCGCGCTCGGCGCCACCGGCGGCTGCTCGCCCGGCTGGATCTTGTGATGCGAAATCCGCCCGACGTGCCAGAGCTGCAAGGCGATCCGCCCGCCGGCGCGATGTACGCTATCCACGACACCCCGCCAACCGGCTTCCTGCTCATCGGTATAAATGCCCGGCGTATAGACATAGCCCCGCGCGGTAGGAGAAATGTTCGTCGCCTCGCTGATGATCAAGCCAGCATCGGCACGCTGCGAATAATAAGTCTGCTGCAGCGCTTTGGGCACCATGTCCGGCGTGCGAGCCCGAGTCAGCGGTGCCATCAGCACGCGGTTGGGGAGCGTCAGCTTGCCCATGGTGAGCGGTGAAAGCAGCGAATCGTAGGCCATGTCGCCTCCTGTAAAACTCTTGGGGATTATCACGATGTGCAAGAGATGAGGTCGTTAGAACACTAATCAAGGGCTAGCCGCATCGGAACGTCCTACATCGGCCAATAGCAGACCTGTGAAACACGGCGCACCTTGCGCGTCACGAGGCGTGGCGTCACCATGGACGTCTACCTCATCACTGCCTGTGCGAGCTTTCATGAGCAAGTTCTGGAGTCCCGCCGTGCGCGAACTCACTCCTTATGTACCGGGAGAGCAACCGCGCGAGCGTCTTATCAAACTCAATACCAACGAGAATCCCTATCCGCCCGCGCCCGGCGTCGAGCAGACGCTGCGCGATTTCCCTGCCGATCATTTGCGTCTCTATCCGGACCCTAATGCCACCGCGCTCCGCGAGGCACTGGCCAAGGAATACGACGTCGCAACCGAGCAGGTCTTCGTCGGCAACGGCTCCGACGAGGTACTGGCTCTAGCCTTCCAGGCGTTCTTTCGGCAACCGAAGCCGCTGCTGATGCCGGCGATTTCCTATAGCTTCTATCCGGTCTATTGCAAGCTCTACGATGTGGCCTACCGAAGCGTGGCGCTGGACGACCAGTGGCGTGTACCACTGACGGCCTTCGATACCGACAATGGCGGCATCGTCTTCGCCAACCCCAATGCACCGACCGGCCACGGGCACCCGCGCGAGGCGATCGCTGCCTTGCTCGAGCGTAATACCGAAAGCGTGGTGCTGGTCGATGAAGCCTACGTAGACTTCGGCGGTGAAAGCACGATCCCTCTGGTTTCGCGCTTTCCCAACCTGCTGGTGACGGGGACGTTTTCCAAATCACGCAGCTTGGCCGGGTTGCGCCTGGGTTTTGCGATCGGCTCGCGAGAACTGATCGAAGGGCTGGAGCGCGTCAAGGACTCCTTCAATTCCTTCCCTGTCGACAGCATCACCATCGAGGCGGGCATCGCCGCACTGCAGGATCAGGCATACTTCGATGCCTGCCGCGAACACGTCATCGCAACGCGCGAGTGGACACAACGCCAACTCGAAACGCTTGGCTTCGAGGTATTACCTTCGCAAACCAATTTCCTGTTCGTACGGCACGATGCCTACCAGGCGAGCATGCTATTCGACGCGTTACGGGAACGAGGCATTCTGGTGCGTCATTTCAACAAGGAAGCGCTGAGCGACTTCTTGCGCATCAGCATCGGAACCGATGATGAAATGACGAGCCTCGTGGAAGCACTCGAGGCCGTATGTCGCTAGCGAGGGGCTACACAGCAAGACGCCCGCACAAGGCGGGCGTCGATCACGATAGGTGTCACGGCTGCGGGTAATTAGATCGCTGACAGTTGCTGCGTGAGATAGCTGCTGGTTTGATTCATTTCAGCCACCATACTATCGAGTTCCTGGAATTGAGTACGGTAACGATCCACCGTGCTCGCGATGCTTTCTTCCATCGAAGAATAGCGCTCGTCGAGACGGTCCATCTGGTTCTCGGCGCCGGTCACGGCACCCTCAACCATGCCATCCTCACCTAGCATGGTATCCAGTTCTTCCTCGACCTTACCGGCAATTCCCTGGGTACCTTCAGTACCCGTGAACAGCGTCTGAACTGCGTCTGGCTGGGTCGATAATGCATCGTCGAGTTTCTCATCGTCGATTTCCAACTCGCCCTCTACATTCATCGAGATGCCGATTTCATTCAGCGTCTGCACAGTGCCCTCGCCGACACTTTCGGTCATCGTACTCCGCAGACGCGACTCCGCCATGCGCGTCATGCTATCACCCAACAACTCCCCGGCTTGCGTTTCACCGTCCTCAGAACTGAAGCTTGTCAAATCGCCCGTGGTGGACTTCATGCTGTTGTAGCTATCGACAAATTCTGTAATGGCACCGCGGATCGACTTATCGTCTTGCGCCACCGTCACCGTGGACTCACCGGTGTCCGTCAAGCTCAGTGTCGTGCCCTGAATAGCTTCTTCCACTTGATTGCTGGCGCTGGTGATAGCGATGCCGTTGACGTTCAACTTGGCATCCTGTCCCGCGACTTTCGTAGCTGTATCAACCACCAGGCCATCGAGACCATTAAATGCAACAGTATCAATCGCCGCCTGCTGGCCGGTCTCTTTCGAGGCCAGCGCTAGCCGGTGTTGATCGCCATCGAAAACAATCGATGCGGACACTCCGGAATCGCTCTCATTGATCGCATCGCGCACACCACTCAGCGTACTATCTGCTTCGACCGTGATGTTCGTTGATGTCCCATCTTTTAGCGCGATGTCCAGGCTAGCTTCGGCACCGGCATTGAGAATGGCTTCTTGGTCCACCCCTTCGGTCGCGACACTGGATGCCGTCGCCAGACTCTCGACATTTACGGTATAACGCCCCGGCGACGCATCAGGCGTTGCAGCCGCTTCCACGCTCTCCCCTTCGACGCTGCTGGTCACACTATTGAAGAGCTCGGGATCAGTGAGGTCGCTTGCCGATGATTGAACTTTCGACAAGGCACTTTGCAACTTGCCATACGCCGATATTTTCGCTTGTTGATCAACCTGTTGCTGCTGTATGGGCACAAGCTTTTGTTGCTCGGCCTCTTTAAGCTGATCAAGAAGCCCGTTGAGATCCAGGCCGGAGCCAACGCCTAGTGACGAAATGGAAGCCATACAGCCTCTTCCTCTTTTAGATGCGTTTCATCGCACGCTTATATCTGCCGATGTCTGTGTCTCACCCTAGCAAACCTCACGCATATTAGGAAAAAAAATAGCGGTGAGAAAGGCGCTTTTACCCCGACTTCAAAAGGCTAAAGTTTTTCTCCTATCGGCCGATATTGCATATCTTTTTGCGGCCCCAAACGACAACACCCCCGACCAATGGCCGGGGGTGTCGAAATAAATGCCTGACGATGACCTACTCTCGCATGGGGAGGCCCCACACTACCATCGGCGCTGAGCGGTTTCAC
>Ga0209300_1000268_pt1 | contig 30448 bp, 30 predicted proteins | sample Shrwel_input2_RT_FD_187535 | JGI IMG/M metagenome (GOLD analysis project Ga0209300, IMG submission 187535) | Subsurface microbial communities from deep shales in Ohio, USA - Utica-3 well 1 S input2 RT (SPAdes) (version 2) ... | reverse complement strand
CGCCCAGTGCCAGCGGCAGGAGCGCCGGGTCGAACATCGCGGTGCCGACCTCGACGAGCCCGATCGGGAAGAAGATCAGCGCGGCGATGGTGATGCCGAGCGCGGCGGTCTGGGTGCCGTGATCGGTGCCGGCCTTCTGCCCGAAGAGGATATACAGCGCCCAGCAGACCCCGGCGCCCAGCGCATAGGCGGCGCCCACCGGGTCCACGTCCCAGCCGCTCTCGCCGCCGAGCAGCAGCAACAGGATCAGGCCGCTGATCGCCATCGCTACCCAGCACAGGTCGAGCCAGCGCCGAGAGTTGAGCAGCGCGACCGCCAGCGGGCCGGTGAACTCCAGCGCCACGGCGATACCCAGCGGAATGCGATCCAGCGCCTGATAGAAGAGCAGGTTCATCAGCCCCAGTGCGGCGCCGTAGATCGCGATGGTGCGCCAGCCGCGGGCATGGATCCGGCGCCGCCAGGGGCGCAGCACGGCCAGTAGAATGAGGGAAGCGATCAACAGACGCATGGCGGTGGTGCCGGTCGGGCCGATGGCCGGAAACAGCGAGGTGGCAAGCGAGGCGCCGCTCTGGATCGAGGTCATCGCCACGATCAGGATCGCCACCGGCCACAGCCGGGCCTGCATAGATGCACTCATGCTACGCTCCCCTTCTATTGAGTTTCAGTAAATCAGGTCTCAGTGCCGGGAAGTGTAGCGATGAGCAGTATATTGCACAATGGGTCGGGCGAAGAAACCTCGCGCCCTGACGTGCTGGTGCACGTGGCGGCCAATGTGCGCCGCCTGCGCCAGGCCGCCGGCCTCAGCCAGCAGGCGCTGGCCGAGGCGGCGGGGGTCAGCCGGCGGATGCTGGTGAGCGTCGAGCGCGGCGACGTCAACGTCAGCCTGACCACGCTCGATCGGCTGGCCGAGGCGTTGGGGGTGATCTTCCACGTGCTGGTGCAGCCGCCGGAAACCGAGGATTCCGCCTATATCGATGAGGTCGCCTGGGCTGGGCGCTCGCCGGAAAGCTATGGCCGGCTACTGGCCAGCAAGGCGACGCGGGAAGTCGAGCTGTGGCGCTGGCAGCTGGCGCCGGGCGAATGCTATGCCTCCGAGCCTGACTCGGATGGCTGGCATGAGATGATCGTGGTGGTCGAGGGCACCCTGACGCTGCGGATCGGCGACGAGACGCGCACCCTCGCGGAGGGGGAGTTCCACGTCTTCCCGAGCGATCAGCCCTACGCCTACTGCAACGAGGATGAGGCCACGCTGCGCTTCATTCGCAACGTGCTGCACTGAGTTCGCAGCGCAAAGCAGTGAGTTCGTGACGTGGATTCGCAAGGTGTTGCACGAGCCACCGCAGGGCGCGGCGGCTCGTGAGCGTGACGCTACCTTGCATCACGCCGGCAGGCATCTCGCGGTAGGCGTCACACCAGCTCGCGGGATTCCCGGCGAGCGTCGCGACGGTCGCGCAGCACGGCGCGACAGATCAGTACCAGCACGCCGAGGGTCAGGGCGGGCCAGATCAGCACATAGAAGGCAAACAGTGCGGTCATGGGAAGACTCCTGTTGGCGGGGCGCCGGCGCTCCGGCGCCCCTGATGATGGGATAAGCGGATGATCAGCTGGCCGAATCAGCGCGACGCGTTCGCCAGGCGATCCCCGGCGGTCTTTCCGGTATCGCTGCCGGCACCGGTTGAGCTCATTGCGTCGTCATAATCGCCCACGCGCTGGGCGATGGTGTCGAAGTCGAAGCGCTGGCTGCTCATCAGGCTCATGACCACACACACCAGGGTGCTGGTGCCGTAGGCGGTAAGCGAGGCCAGCAGCACGGTGTAGTCACGCAGGAAGTCGGTCGCGAACACCAGCATGGCCAGCATGGCCAGCACCCCGGCGATCAGCCCGGCGGCGCGGCCCAGGAAGCCAAACACCATCAAAGCAATGATGATGCCACCACCGATGCTGGCCAGGCCCTCGAAGGCCAGGGCGGTCAGCCCGCTCATGGGCAGCAGCTCGAAGCGCGCGATGCAGAAGGTAACCATGGCCACCAGCACCGAGGTGGTGAAGGCGGCGTTAGTCACCCGGTTCCAGAAGCAGCTGGCGATCACCGGGAAGACGATCGCTCCCCAGAGCGCGCCGACGAAGACCAGCATCACCAGGATATCGAGCGAGAAGCTGGCGAAGACGATGCCAACCGCAGTGGCGATGATCATGGTCAGGCGGCCGACCAGCAGCATGCGCTTGGGGTCGGCCTTGCCGCGGGCGATGTTCTTGCCGTAGACGTCGGCCATCATGATGGCGGACAGCGCCGAGAGGTCGGAGTCGGCGGTGGACGACAGCGAGCCGATCACCAGCACGAAGAACAGCGCGATGAACACCGGCGGCAGGTAGCCGGAGACCATCTGCGGAATCAGGTTGTTCATGTCGCCGTCGAGCGGCTGGATGCCAAGCGTCAGGGCCATCAGACCGATCATGCCAAGGCCGATGACGATGGCGCCGTAGCCCACGGTAGCGGTGATGAAGGTCGGCTTGATGTGCTCTTCGTTGACCGCGAACAGGCGCTGGGAAATGGTCTGGTTGCCGATGGCGTAGGCCAGCACGGCGACGAAGAACGGCGCGCCCTGATTGAGAATCGCATCGACGGAGAAGAAGTTGGCCTGCTCAGCCGTCAGGTTATCCAGACCGGCCACCAGCTCGCTGGGCCCGCCCATGGCAAAGAACACGGCGGGAATGATCACCACCGCGATGGCCATCAGCGCCACCAACTGGGCGAAGTCGGTCAGCACCGAGGCGCGGAAGCCGGACCACAGGGTATACAACAGCACGCCGATACCGGCGATGATCACCCCGGCCTGGAAGGAAAGCGGCGAGAGCACCGAGACCAGGGCGCCGGCAGCGGTGAAGTTCACCATCAGGCTGATGATGCTGCCAAGCACGTTGGAGAAGGCTAGGATCAGCTGGCTCGAGGAGCCATGGCGGGCGTGGATCAGCTCGCCGAGGGTGTGGGCGTTGGGAGCCAGCTTGCGAAAGCGCCGCCCGAACGGGTAGATGAACAGGATCATCAGCGCGCCCCACAGGCCGTAGTGGATGGGCCCCGAGACGCCATAGGTGTAGCCGGAGGTAGCCGCGGCGTAGAAGGAGGCGGCCCAGATCCAGGTGGCGGTCATGCTGGCCGCGCCGATGCCGAAGCCGACCCGGTGGTTGGAGACCATGAAGGCGTCGGCGTCTTCTTTTTTCTTGCGGATGCCGAGCGTGAGGAGATAGGTGCCGCCATAGAAGGCGAACATCAGCAGCAGTACGGTGCTGGTCGAGAACTGGTGAAGAGACAGGCTGTTCAAGGGCATTCCTCGGTTGATGGGAACGTAGGCACTCATCGGCCGGTCGTCTCGTCTGCTGCGCAAAACAGAGACGAACGGCGGCCCGCAGAGGCTGCGTCGTTGGATCGTTTCAGGATCGCGAAGGGGCGGCGGCCATGCGGCGTCAGCGAGATGACGCAGGCGCAGGAGGCCCCGGGATATCGGCCCAGACGGAGCCGATCAGGAGTCGCCGATCAGGCGCTTCCCGGCAGGCAGGACGGTGGCGGGCGACGTGGCATGCAGTGCCCTTGAGAAAATGCGGGGGTCGACATGGATTCCCTCTTGTTCGCTGACTGTGTAGGCCGGTGGCTGACGCCAGTGTCTGGCAGCAGCAGAGGCCGATCGCGTCACCGTTGAAGCGAGATATATGTGCGTTTTTGCAAGCTTGATACGACAGGGCGCGTTGCCCATTCGGGCCGTCGTGCTGACGCTGATGCCCGAAGAAGGGCGCTACCTTAATGATTTGTGCCGACCAAGTCCAATCGACTCCCAGCATGAAGTGAATGGTCGGGAGTGTCTGCGAACGTGTTTAGCCACGCTGGGCAAGGTTGACTGCTGGTCTCGTTGAACCAGGTTGACTGCCGGGTTCGTGGCTAGCTTCCATCCGTTGCGCAGGCAGTGATTGTCGGGTCGCCCCATGGCACCGCAGTCCAATTTATTATACATTTGGGTAACAAGAGGCTGCTTGGCAGTCACTGCTCATCTCGAATGTGAATCGAAGGAAGCTGCATGACCAACGCGAACCCGATCCTGGGCGTCTATCTGAGTGATTCACTCGACCTGGATGCCGTCTATGGTGACGCTCTGCGCAGCGCTGCCGATGACGTCGTTCTGCGTCATCCGCACGAAATCGACAACCCTGAAGACGTGCGCTTTGCGATCTGCTGGTTGCCCAACGAGCAGGCCTTCGCGGCCTACCCCAACCTGACGCTTGCCATGTCGATCGGCGCCGGTGTCGATGCCCTGTTGGCGCACCCTGGCCTTGGTGATGAGGTGCAGATCGCCCGGGTACGCGACCCGCATCAGGCCGACCTGATGGCAGGCTTTGCCGCGCACGAGGTGCTCAACCGCGAGCGCGAGTTCGCGACGCTTGAGCGCAATGCCGCCAAGGCCCACTGGGAGCCGCTGCCGATGCGCGCGCCGGCCTCCGCCAAGGTGGCGGTGCTGGGGCATGGCACCATGGGGCGCGCCGTGGTCGAGGCGATGGCCGCGCTGGGCTTTTCCGTGCGCGTGGCCTGCCGCAGCCAGCCACAAGCTCCGGTCAAGGGGGTGACCTACCTGACCGGCGACAGCGCAGTGATGGAGGCATCAAATGGCGCCGATTATCTGATCAATGTGCTGCCGCTGACGGCATCTACCGAGAACGTACTCGGCAAGGCCCTGTTCGCGAAGCTCGCCAAGGGCGCCTGGCTGGTGCAGATCGGCCGCGGTGAGCATCTGGTCGAGGACGACCTGGTCGAGGCCCTCGAGGCGGGCCAACTGGCGGGGGCGAGCCTGGATGTCTTTCGGGATGAGCCGCTGCCTGCCGATCATCCCTTCTGGCAGAATGAGCGCCTGCGCATCACACCGCATATCGCCAGTGACTCCCTGCCGGAGGTGGTCGCGGGTCAGGTGGTCGACACCGCCCGTGCCCTGCGCGATGGTCAGCCGCTGGCCATGGGCGTCGACCGCGCTCGCGGTTACTGAAGCCACCCCTTTCCTTTGGCTATAAAAGAGCTCTGGTAAAGAGCTCTCGCTAAGGAATTTTCGCTAAGGAGCGTCCGATGAGTCTCGATCAGCCCAAGCGCACCACGATCAGCAACACCGAACGAGAGGCCCGCATCGCGCTGGCGGCCTGCTATCGCCTGGCCGCCCACTACCGCATGACGGACCTGATCTATACCCATATCACCGCGCGGGTGCCGGGTGAGAAAGGTCACTTCCTGATCAACCCCTACGGTTGGCGCTGGGAAGAGATCACCGCCTCCTCGCTGGTGAAGATCGACGTCGACGGCCGCAAGGTCGATGACAGCCCGGAGGCAGTGAACCCGGCCGGCTTCACCATCCATTCCGCGATCCATGGCGCCAGCCATGACGCGGCCTGGGTGATGCATACCCACACGCGGGCCGGGGTGGCGGTATCGTCGCTGGAAGACGGCCTCGAGACGCGGCTCAACCAGATCGCGTTGCAGTTCCACGAGCGGGTGTCGTACCACGACTACGAAGGCATTGCCTTGGACCTGGCCGAGCGTGAGCGCATCGTGGCAAGCCTGGGGACTAACCCGGCGCTGGTGCTGCGCAACCATGGCCTGTTGACCACCGGCGCTTCGGCCGCCGAGATGTTCAATAACATGTTCTATCTCGAGCGCGCCTGCGAGCTTCAGGTGGCGGCGCAGTCCACCGGGCAGCCGCTGCGGCTGGTATCGGAAGACACGGCCCGCCATGTGGCTCGCCAGTACGATCAGACCATCCATGAGGATGGCGATCTCGAGCTCGAATGGGCGGCGCACCTGCGCACCCTCGAGGCGCTGGACCCGAGCTACAGGGACTGAGCGGCATAGACCGGGCGCACGGCGAGACGCCAGCAGGACGCGCCTGGCAGTACGAAAAAAAAAGGGGGCGGCCAGTGGGCCGCCCCCTTTTTTGTGGTGCATCGTCTCTTGCTGCCAGTGAACCCCGGCCTTGTGGGCAAGGCCGGGCAGGCGGCCGTCAGTGCGGCACGCGGTTCTCGAGCCAGCGCAGGCCGACGATCAGGATGCCGCTCAGGCACAGATAGACGGCGACCAGGAACAGCAGCGGTTCGTAGGTCAGGTAGGTGGTCTGGCGCACCTGAGTAATCACCGCATAGAGATCCATCACCGTGATGGTAGCGACCAGCGGTGTGGACTTCAGCTGCAGGATGATCTCGCCAGTCAGCGTCGGCAGGGCGCGGTGCAGAGCACGCGGAAACCAGACCCGGGTGAAGACCTTGAGCCGTGACATGCCGAAGGCCTCGGCGGCTTCCAGCTCGCCGTGGGGCACGCCGGCAAAGGCGCCGCGCATGATCTCGCCCTGGTAGGCGGCGAACGATACGGTCAGGGCGATGAAGCCATAGGGCCAGGCCTGGCGCAGGTAGTCCCAGGCCCAGGAGTCACGGATCTCCGGGAACTGGCCGAACAGCGCGCCCAGGCCGAAGTAGAACAGCCACAGCTGCAGGAGCAGCGGGGTGCCGCGAATCACAGTGCAGAAACCGGTGGCCAGCCAGCGCAGCGGCCAGGCACCGCTGACCTGCGCAAGCCCTAGGGGCAGGGCGAACAGGAAACCCACGACCACGCTTGAAAACAGCATGATCAGGGTCATCTGCAGGCCTTCCCAGAGCTTGGGCAGGTAGCGGGGCAGCCAGCTCCAGTCCATCAGCTGAATCGCGGCCACTAGGCCTACTATGAACAGAGCCAGCAGGATGATGCGATGGGGCTCGATCAGGCCCGACAGCTTGGTTAGTGTGCTCGTTCGCGAGGGTCGGGTGAGCGACGCGAGAGAGTGGGATTCAGACACAGGCATTCCTTGAAGTCAGCGTGCGGAGACAAGACCACGCCGTGCGTAGCGCTCGAAGCGGCGCAGGGCGAGGTTCGACACCAGCGTCAGCGCCAGGTACAGCACGCCCGCGGCCAGGAAGAACATGATGTAGGACTGGGTGGCACCGGCGGCCTGGCGGGTAACCAGGGTCAGCTCACTGAAACCGATCACGGCCAGCAGCGCCGTATCCTTGGTGGCGATCATCCACAGGTTGGCCATGCCGGGCAGGGCATGCGGCGTCATGGCCGGCAGCGTGACCCGGCGCAGTACCTTGCCGGGCGGCATGCCGAAGGCGTGAGCCGCTTCTATCTGGCCGCGGGGAATGGCCAGAATGGCGCCGCGAATGACCTCGGTCGCATAACCGCCCTGCACCAGGCCGATGACCAGGATGCCGGCGGTCAGGCCGTCGATGTTGACGCTGCCGAAGCCCATGGCGGTCGAGGCCCGGCTCAGAAGGTCGGTGCCGACGTAGTAGAACAGCAGCATCAGTACCAGTTCGGGCACCGAGCGGATCACCATGGTGTAGATTTCCAGCAGGTCGCGGACGACCTTGTTGCCGTAGAGCTTGCCGGTGGCGCCGAAGATGCCGATCAGGATGCCCAGCAGATAGCCGCCTGCCGCCAGCTCGATCGAGCGCAGGAACCCGACCAGCAGCACCTTGCCCCAGCCGGGGGGCTCAAAGGCCAGCAGGCTTAAGTCGAAGACGGTCGTCATGGGTGGCGATTATCCTTGTGAGTGGCGGATGTCCAACGGATGTCCAAGTAAAGGCGGAAAGACGAAGGCCGCCCCAGGGGCGGCCTTCGCAGGCGGGCATTAGCTGCCGTAGATGTCGAAGTCGAAGTAGGGCTCGGTGATGTCCTCATAGGTACCATCGGCACGCATCGCGTCGATGGCCGCATTGACGCGCTCCTTGAGCTCGGTATCGCCCTGGCGCAGGCCCACCCCGATGCCCTCGCTCATCAGCTCAGCATCGCTTGCCACGGCACCGCGGTATTCACAGCACGACTGGCCGGTCTCGGAATGGATGAAGGTCTGAACGGCCAGGGTGTCGGCGACCACCCCGTCCAGGCGGCCGGCGACCAGGTCCTGAAGCTCTTCATTGAGGGTCTGATAGACCTTCAGATTGGCCGTGTCGGCGAAATGCTTACGCGCGTACTGTTCCTGGTTGGTGCCCGACTGAATGCCCAGATAAGCGCCTTCAACGCCCTCGGCAGTGGGCTGCACGTCGCTTGATTTGAGTGCCACGATGCCTGTGGGGCTGGCGTAATACTTGTTGGAGAAGGCGATCTGCTCGGCGCGCTCCGGGGTGATCGACATCGAGCCGATGATCATGTCGATCTTGCCGGTTTTGAGGGCCGGGATGATGCCTTCCCACGCGACCGGCTTCAGCTCGCATTCTGCGTCCAGGCGGCCACAGAGCTCATCGATGAAGTCGATTTCCCAGCCCGACCAGTCACCGGCGGCATCCGGCGAGTAGAAGGGGGGGTAGGGCTCGGCGGACAGGCCGATCTTGTAGGTGTCGGCCAGAACCGGTGCAGCGAAAAGGCTCAGGCCAATCAGGCCGGCGGTCGCGGTGAGTGTCTTGAACATGGGGATTACCTCTCTTGTTTTAGGCGTTCTTGGCAGACGGGTTACACCTGCCGTTTAGGGTGTTTACGCGTGTCGTTGATGACGGCGTCGTTGATAAAGCTATCGTTAATAAAACCGTATTGATGAAGCCGTGTTGATAAAGCTGTGTTGATAAAGAAACGCAGGCGGTCAGGCCACCGAACTGATGAACTGTTTCAAGTGCGGCGATCGGGGATCGCCAAAGATCTGATCGGGAGGGCCCTGCTCTTCGATGACGCCTTCTCGGAGGAACACCACGTGGCTTGCCACGTCTCGTGCGAAGGCCATCTCGTGGGTCACCAGCATCATGGTGCGCTGCTCGGCGGCCAGATCGCGGATCACGGATAGCACCTCGCCGACCAGCTCCGGGTCGAGCGCCGAGGTGGGTTCATCGAACAACATGGCCAGCGGATCGACCGCCAGCACCCGGGCAATGGCGGCGCGTTGCTGCTGCCCGCCGGACATGAAGCCCGGATACATCGACTGCTTGCTGCCAAGCCCGACTCGGTCGAGCAGCTTCTCGGCGCGGTGAATGGCCTCGTCGCGCTTCATGCCCAGTACGTGGATGGGCACCTCGATGACGTTTTCCAGCACCGTGCGGTGCGGCCAGAGGTTGAAGTTCTGAAAGACCATGCCGAGGTGGGCGCGGATGCGCTGGACCTGACGGCGGTCGGCGATTTCCATGTCGCCATGGCGAGAGGCTCGCATGCGATAGGTTTCGCCTTGAATTGCCACCTCGCCCGATGTCGGGCGTTCCAGCAGGTTGATGCATCTGAGCAGCGTCGATTTACCCGAGCCCGAGCCGCCAATGATGGCGACGATATCGCCCTGGCCGGCGGTCAGGGAAATGCCCTTCAGGACCTCTAGGGGGCCGAATCGCTTGCGCAGGTCGCGTATCTCTATTGCAGGTTCGTTTGCCATTGATTCTCTCATCTCTGGGGGCGCCCATCTGCCTCCTGGAGGGGGAAACGTCGTCATCTAGCAGGCGCTTGCAATTAGTTCCTTGTTATACGACAGTATAACTGTAAGCCAAGTACAGCGAGATTCAAAGCCTCAATATTAAACGAAAGGCTAGCCAGACGCTTTATGGTCGGCAGTTTCAAGGGCAGATCTGGTGTCAAAACCACCAGGTTTTTCAGCGGCTTGACTCATGTAGGGGCGCCCACTCGGAGCGGTCTTTATGAAGCGGTCTTTGTGAATTGAGCTTTATGAAGCCGAATCGCTGAGGCGGCCTATATGCAGCGAAGCGCCGAGAGGGATGCTTCTTACCGGAAACGATGGGGACTATGAGCAGGAAATCATTTCAGCGTTGGTCCATGGATGCGCGGCGACGCAGCTTGCTCGAAGCCACTCTGGACTGTGTCGCCGAGCACGGCATGAGCGGTGCCAGTGCCCGGCGGGTGGCCGAGCGTGCCGGCGTGACGGCGGGGTTAATTCGTCATTACTTCGGTTCCAAAGACGCGATGGTGAGTGCCGCCTACGGCTACCTGATCGGGCAACTGACCGGCGAAGCCGAGGAATCGGCAGAGAAGGCCGGCGAGGAGCCCGAGCAACGCCTGGCGCGCTTCATCGTCGCCAACGTGACGGCGCCCAACCTGTCGCCACGCAAGGTGGCGCTCTGGGCCACGTTCATCGGCCGCGTGCGCACCGATCCTGGCTATGCCGACATCCACCGTGAGAGCTATCGCGAATTCCTGATCCTGCTGGAAACGCTGATTCACCCGCTGCTGCTGGCGCTCAAACGTCCCGCGGACCCTGTCACCTGCCAGCACTACGCCATTGCCCTGAACGCGCTGATCGATGGCCTGTGGCTGGAAGGGGGGCTCGGGCACGGCCTTTATGACACGGCGCTGCTACCAAGGATTGCGCTGAGTGCGGCGGAGGGCATCCTCGCACTGCCGACCAATACCCTGATGCAGCATATTGCCGCCCCCTCAATGTCTTCTCAACACGCAACACGATAGGAAACGTCTCATGCGCTACGCATCGATTACCGATCGCCTGTATGACCTCGGTGGCGACAAATGGGCGGTACACAACGCCGCCAGAGCGCGCCAGGCCAAGGGCGAAGAACTCATCGAACTGAGCATCGGCGAGCCGGATATCACCACCGACCCGGCCCTGGTCGAGCACTGCATCGATGCCCTTCGGGCCGGGCGCACGCGCTATTCCAACGGGCGTGGCGAGCCGGGTCTGGTGGATGCGCTGATCGAGAGCTATGCGCCGCGCTTCCCCGGCATCGGCGAAGAGAACGTGCTGTGCTTCCCCGGCACCCAGACCGCGCTGTTCGCGGTGATCCTGGCACTGGCCGGTGAAGGCGATGGCGTGCTGAGCGGCGATCCGTACTACGCCACCTATGAAGGGGTGATTCGTGCGGCAGGGGCACACCTGCAGCCGGTGCCGCTGCGCATGGAGCACGACTTCATCATGCAGCCCGACGATCTGGCCGCCGCCATCACCCCGGAAAGCCGGGTGCTGATGCTCAATACGCCGCATAACCCGACAGGCGCGGTGCTGGATCGCGAGACGCTGGAGCAGTTGGGCAAGCTGTGCATCGAGCACGATCTGTGGATCCTCTGCGATGAGGTGTACGAGGCGCTGATCTTTGACGGCGACTTCGTCTCGCCGCTGGAAATCGAGGCGCTTCGCGAGCGTACCGTGGTGGTGTCCTCGATCTCCAAGAGCCATGCGGCCACCGGTTTCCGCAGTGGCTGGTCGATCGGCCCGGTGGAGTTTTCGCGCCGGCTGCTGCCGATCTCGGAAACCATGCTGTTCGGCAACCAGCCGTTCATCGCCGACATGACCGAGGCGGCCCTGCGCCAGCATTTCGACACCGCCGATCGCCTCTGTGAAGCCCTGGGTCGCCGCGCCAAGCTGCTGCACGAGGCCGTCGGCCAGGTACCTGCGCTGTCGTCGAGCCTGCCCCAGGGCGGCATGTTCCTGATGATCGATGTCTCCAAGACCGGTCTGGACGGCGAGGCCTTCGCCTGGCGCCTGCTCGAAGAACAAGGGGTGGCGGTGATGCCGGGTTCCTCCTTTGGCGATAGCGCCACGACCCTGATTCGGGTGGCGCTGACGGTACCGGACGAGGTGCTGATGCAAGCGGTCGACAGAATGGCGGCGCTTTGCCAGAGCTTGGAAGATAACAGCTCGGAAGCTGAGACCCACCAGACCGAGGCCGGCAGCCCGGCCTGATCACTGTCGGATTGGCCTTTCTACCCCGCCATGGCGTCTGCCATGGCGGGGTTTTTCGTTCCAGAACGGACGCTGGAAGCGGGGCGGGTGGCTCAGTCGCGCTCGGTAGCCGTGTCACCGGCCTGGCAGGCGGCGGCGGTGAACAGCACGTCGGTGGAGGAGTTCAGCGCCGTTTCGGTGGAATCCTGCACCACGCTGATCACAAAGCCAATTGCCACTACCTGCATGGCCACATCGGTGGAAATGCCGAACAGGTTGGCGGCCATGGGGATGATCAGCAGCGAGCCGCCGGCTACGCCGGAGACGCCGCAGGCGGCCAGCGCCGACACGATGCACAGCAGCAGGGCGGTGGCGAAGTCGACGCTGATGCCCAGGGTGTGTGCGGCGGCCAGCGTGATCACGGTGATGGTGATCGCCGCGCCGGACATGTTGATGGTGGCGCCCAGCGGGATCGAGATCGAGTAGGTGTCAGCGTGCAGCTTAAGGCGCTTGCACAGCTCCAGGTTGACCGGGATGTTGGCCGCCGAGCTGCGGGTGAAGAAGGCCGTGATGGCGCTGCCGCGCAGGCAGGCGAAGACCAGCGGATAGGGATTGCGGCGGGTCTTCAGAAACACGATCAGCGGGTTGGTCACCAGCGCCACGAACAGCATGCAGCCGACGATCACCAGCAGTAGCTGGCCGTAGTCGAGCAGTGCGCCGAGGCCCGCGGTGGCAAGCGTGCCGGCCACCAGGCCGAAGATGCCCAGCGGCGCCAGGCGGATCACCCAGCGAATGATCTGCGATACCGCATCGGCAAGGTCTGCGAGCAGGGCGCGGGTGGTGTCGCTTGCCTGGCGCAGGGTCAGGCCAAGACCGGCCGCCCAGACCAGGATGGCGATGAAGTTGGCATCCATCAGCGCGCTGACCGGGTTGTCGACGGCGCTCAACACTAGGTTCTTGAGGATTTCATCGACGCCACCGGGCGGGTTGCCGCTGGCCTGGGGGGCGTCCAGGGCCAGGGTGGTCGGGAAAGCGAAACTCGCCACCACGGCGACCAGCGCGGCCGCCAGCGTGCCGATCAGATAAAGCACCAGCACCCCGCGGATATGGGTCTGCTGGCCACGCTGATGGCTGGCGATGGCCGCGGTGACCAACACGAAGACCAGGATCGGTGCCACGGCCTTGAGGGCAGAGATGAAAACCTGCCCCAGCAGTGACGCCGATTGGGCGAGGTCGGGTGAGGTGGTAGCCAGCAGGATGCCGCAGACGATGCCGATGGCAATTTGAGCGATCAGCCCTATCCGCTGCAGGGGGCGGAAGAGGGTGTTAAGGGTTGCGATCATGACGCGTCTCTTGGGGGTTTCGGGATCGTGGGTTGCACGCAGAAGCCAGGAGTGCGCGGCGCGATTGAATCCACCTGCCAGCCGCGCCGGGCCAAACGGGCGCGGTATTCTACCATTCCCGTCGCCGCCGCGTCGGCGATCATCCCGGTGTCCCGCTAGAGAGCAACGTCTTCGTCGCCGTCATGCTTGCCTAGGTGCTTGACGATATATCGCTCGGTGACCAGCCGCCTTCACGGATCGCGGGATAGCCGGCAACGTCGAGGTTGTAGAGATAGAGCCAGGCCGGCCCGAAGGCGGTGTCGTGTACGGCGCGGTCGTAGGTGCCGGTTGTCGGCGCTTGGACGCGGTAGTCTTCCAGCCGGTCGAGGTCTGTCAGGCAGCGGCTATCGACCCGAAACACCTCGATGCAGACCCCGCGCGAGGGCTCGAGCCTGGCGCCAGGGTAGGGGCCCAGATCGTAGAGGGTCGCCGTGGTGAGGGTGTCTTCACCGACGAACTCGGCACCGTTCAGCCAGTGGTGGTTGCGCAGGCCGCGCTTCAGCGTGCCGTAGACGGCGACCAGCGGCGTGCGTTGGATGGCGATGGCGGGGGAGTGCATGGCTCACCTGCAGTTCACGAGTGTTTGGAAGCAATGTCTGAAAGACGGTGTGGCCTCTCAGCTAGATAGTTTCCCATCGAGGTGGCTCGCCAGCGAGACCACATGCTCGTCGTGATGGCCGAGACGCTCGAGCGCCGCCGCCAGGTTGAGCAGGTAGTCGCGGTTGGGGCCGCTCGCGCCTTGGGCCTGGGCAATCTGGCGGGCGATGGCGTCATGGGGCGCATCGCCGAGAAAGGCGGCGTTGTCTTCAGTGGCGAGATACACCAGGCCTTCCGCTGATTCGCTCATTCGGCTGTCGTCAGGGGCATCATCGAAGTGCAGTTCGGTGACCACGCGCAAGTAGCCGTTTTTCTCGCGCACATCGAGAGGGCCGAGGGTTTCCGGGGTGATGCGATAGGCCATGCCGTGGCAGATGGCGTCTGGATCGCGGACTAGGGTAGCCACGCGCCCAGGAGCCTCGGGCGTGCCCCGATGGTCGTGGGAGCCTTGCCAGAAGCGACGCACCCAGCCGCGGATATGTGCCGGGCGACGTTCCAGGTAGGGAAAGTCGGCTTTCCAGATCAGTGAGCCATAGCCGAACAGCCAGATTTCCTGGTGACCGTCGAAATGGGTCATCTGCTGATTGATGCGGGTGGTGTCGATCGTCATGGGCGTCCTGAGTAGCGTCACGCAGAGGTGTCGATTCTACCATTCGCCTGGAGGGTGGTTTAACGCAAGGTCATCGGTTGGCTCAACGCTGGGGGTGTCTTGACGTGCTGGACCCTCGAGCGCAGCGCTCCGCCATACGGAGGAAAATCTCTACCACACAAACGCAACAAGGCCCGCCGAAGCGGGCCTTGAATCTCAAACCTTACGGTTCGAGAGGCGTTCTAAACTCGACGGTTGGCCGGAGTTTAGATTGCCTTGATGTTTGACGCCTGCAGGCCTTTCTTGCCCTGGGTGACGTCAAAGGAAACTTCCTGGCCGTCCTGCAGAGACTTGAAGCCTTCTGCCTGGATCTCGGAGAAGTGTGCGAACAGGTCGTCGCCACCGTCTGCCGGAGAAATGAAGCCGAAACCTTTAGTGTCGTTGAACCACTTAACTGTGCCAGTTGCCATTTTCAATATCCTTACGCGCAAAGCGCTCTTACAGTTGCCGGGTGATACCCCGAGAAATAGTGGGTAAAACAAAGGAGATATACACCAGGGCTACCGAAGGACTTCGATTACAACTGACTATATTCAACTTGCTAACCAACTGAGATGCATCTTTCCACGTTGGGGCCGCCGGGTCAACATTAATTTACGATGATAGCCTGAGGACGCGTGCTGCAACCGGCACGCGTCCAGCCAGGGCGTGGCTTAGAGCGTATTTTTGTAGATCTTGCCGCCCTTCATGATCATCAGTAACTGCTGCTCAGGCTGTGTCAGCACTGAGATATCATCCAGCGGATTGTCACGAAGGACGATCAGATCGCCACGGGCGCCTGGAATCACTTCGCCGAAGTCCCCGCGATCGCCGTAGGCGTCGGCGGCGTTGCAGGTCGCGGCGCGGATCAGGTCATCCGCCGGCACCACCTCCTTGCGCAACAGGAACTCGTTGAGCTGGTGGCACTGCATGCGGCCCAGCAGGTCAGAGCCGTAGAGCATCTTCACACCGTGGCGCTGGGCCATTTCCAGTGCCTTGGCGCCGGCATCCAGCACGTCATAGACCTTCTGCTGAAGGTGCGGCGCCATGCCGGCCTCGACGCCTTCCTTGGCCAGGGCATCGTAGGTGGCAAGGGTCGGCGTCAGGTAGGCATCGTGCTCGAGAAACAGCCGGCAGCTTTCTTCGTCCATCAGGTTGCCGTGCTCGATCGTCTTCACACCGCGGGGAATCAACCGGTTGATGGCGCGGGCGGTATAGGCATGGGCCATAGTGTGGATGTTGGCAGCGGTGGCTTCCTCGACGATGGCATCGATCTCTTCCAGCGAGAACTGAGTGCTGTCGATACGATCGGTGGGGGAAGACACCCCGCCCGAGGCCATGATCTTGAGCTGGGTGGCCCCCTTGCGAATCTCGTCGCGAGCGGCGCGGCGGACCTCGCTGACGCCATCGCAGACACGCCCCAGCCCCGAGCAGCAGAAGCAGCCCTCGAAGGTCTGTTGGCCGGGGCCGCGCATGTCGCCGTGGCCGCCGGTCTGTGACAGTGCCCGGCCGGCATACAAAAGGCGCGGGCCGATCAGGCTGTCTTCCTCGACGGCGCTTGCCAGGCCATGGTCGGCACCCCCGGCATCACGCACGCTGGTAAAGCCGCGCATCAGCATGGCTTCCAGCAGCTCGCTGGACTTGGCGCCTACATAGAAGGGAGACAGCGTCTCGAGCAGCGCGAAATTCGGGGTGATGGCGGTGACGTGAACATGGGAGTCGACCAGGCCGGGCATCAGATAGCGGCCTTCAAGGTCGATGACCTGATCGTCTTCGCCATCGAGTGGGCCGGAACCGATCGCGACGATGCGGCCATCCTGAATGCGCACCTGCTGCTCAGACAGCACTTGGCCGTGGCGGGTATCGATGACGTTGGCATTGATAAAGCGGGTACGGGAGATGTGAGTAGTCGTCATTGTTTTTTCCTCGAACTGACGGGTCAGAACATTTTTTGTGGGAGATAGAGCGAGAGTGCCGGAATCATCACGATCAGCAGCAGGGCGATGATGTCCATGGCGATGAACCAACTGACACCGCGAAAGACTTCTTGAAGGGTGACGCTTTTGCCCAGCGCCCCTTTGATGACGTAGACGTTGAGACCGATGGGGGGCGTGACCAGGCCGACCTCGAGCAGCTTGACGACGATGATGCCGAACCACACCAGGTTCAGGTCGGCACCTTCGACCAGCGGCAGGATCAACGGCAGGGTCAGCAGCAGTAGCCCGATGGAGTCGATGAACATGCCCAGCACCAGATAGATCAGGGCAACGGCGAGGATGATCCACCAGCTCTCGGTGCTGACACTGAGGATCATTTCCGCGAACGCCGTTGGCACGCCGCTCAGGGCCAGAAAGCGGGTGAAGAACAGCGAGCCGATCAGGATGATGAAGATGCTGGCGGTGCTGACCGCGGTTTGAATCAGCGCCTGCCTGAGCGCATCTATCGTCAGGGTGCGCCGCGACAGGGCGATCAGGGCGGCGATGGAGGTGCCGACGGCACCTGCCTCGGTAGGCGAGAAAATGCCGCTGAAGATGCCGCCGAGTACGGCGCCGATCAGCAGCGGCAGTGGCCAGATTTCCTTGAACGCATCCCACTTCTCCTGCCAGCTCGATTGCACGTTGGCATGGCCGGCGAGGCTGGGCTTGAGGTGCGTGCGCACCATGATCATCGCGATATAGAGCAGCGCCGAGACGATGCCAGGCAGGAAGCCGGCCATGAACAGCTGGCCCACCGACACCTGTGCGTAAACGCCGTACAGCACCAGCAGCACGCTGGGCGGAATCAACGATCCCAGGGTGCCAGAGGCCGCCACGGTGCCGGTTGCCAGGCCCCGGTCATAGTTGTGCTTGAGCATTTCCGGCACGGCGATGCGCGACATGGCCGCCGAGGTGGCCACGCTCGAGCCCGAGGCCGCGGCAAAGAATGCCGAGGCCATGACGCTGGAAACCGCCAGCCCGCCTGGTAGGCGAGCCATGTACAGGCGCATGGCTTGAAACAGGCCCTGCGTCATGTTGGTGGTGGTGCACAGGTAGCCCATGAACAGGAACATGGGGGCAGCGGTCAGTTCCCAGGTACCGGCAAAGTCGAAGGGGGTCGCGGAAATCATGCCCCAGGCGATCGAGAAGTTGGTGATCTGACTGATGCCGACGATCGATACCAGGCCCAGCGTCACGCCGATAGGCACGCGTAAGGCGATCAGGGTCAGGGCGATGGCAATGCCTGCCACGCCGATCTCGAGATTGGTCATGCTGATGCTCCTAGAGGGCGTGACGCAGGCGGATGGCCTTGATCATGTTGGCAAGCGTTGCCAGACACATGGCGGCGAAACCGAGCGGTAACGCCCAGCGGCTAGGCCACAGGTAGAAGGTGAAGTTGGCCATTGCGGTTTCCAGTCTGCCGGTGGCGCGCATAGCATCCAGCAGGCTTTGGTAGCCAAGCAGGCCGAAATAGGCGAGCCCCAGTAGGCCGGCAAACAGGTAGATGACAAGCTGCATGCCAGCGGGAAACCGGCCGACCAGCACATCGACGCTGATATGCTCGCGCTGCAGTTCCACGTAGGCCAGGGGCAGGAAGACCACGCCGATCATGTAATAGAAGGACACCACTTCCAGCGTGCCGGTAAAGGAGGTGCCTATCAGGAAACGCAGAGTGACATCCAGGGTGACATGTAGCGCCATCAAGGCCAGAAACAGGGTCGATGCCACCAGCGTGGCCTTGCTCAGCCAGGTGCTGAAGATCTCGAGTCGGGTGCCCTCGGTCGTCATATGTGGTTCCTCCGCTTCGAAGCGACGCGTTCGCTGAAGCCCTGGTCGATCAGGGTCTGTTTCCAGAACGTCAGCATGTCGCGATATAGCGCCGGGTCGTCGCGCCAGATGCTCTGGGCGCCCATGCCGCGCATCATGCACAGGGTGGCGTTCAGGGCGACGCGTTTCTCGTGGGAGCTATGCCGGGTGCTGATCAGGAGCTGTTCCCAGATGGCCTCGAGCGAGGCATTGAAGCGGGCGGCCAGGGGCTCGAGGACCTCCTTGATCGAGGCGTCGGTTCGGGCTGCCGTGAGGTACTCCAATGTGACCATGTACAGGTTGCCCTTGAAGTGGTCGTGCAGGGTGTCGATCAGCGTGTCGAAGTCCAGCGTGCCCGCCTTGATGCCGTCAGCCATTTCTTTGACGCTCACGACCTCCTGGTTAAGCAGATCTTCGAGGGCGGCCTGCATCAGCGCTTCCTTGGAGGGGTAGTGGTGCATCAGTGCGCCCCTTGAAACGCCGGCTTGACGTGCCACGTCGACCGTCGAAGTGGCGCGGATACCCTTCTCAAGAATGCACTCCAGCGTGCCTTGCATGATCTTCGCTTGAGTGTGGCGCGAGCGTTCTTCCTGGGTCTGGCGTTGGCTCATCGCTGTGCCTCCTCGGTTGGCTAAGGGTCGCCAAAGGGGCCGCCGAGAGCGGCCCTGGGAGTTGGCGGTATCAGTAAATGCCATAGTCGTCGGGCAGGGTGTCGTAGATCTCGCGCATGGCCAGTTCTGCCAGGGCGTCTTCGTCATGACGGTCTACGTCGGCAAGCAGTTTGACCCACTTGGCATGGGTGGCCAGGAAGTCATCGATCAGGGCATGGGGGTCTTCGATGCCGTATTTGTCACGTGCCGTATCGTAGACGTCCGTCAGTGCCTTCTCACGAAACGCCTCGACGGAAGCCATCAAGTCCTCTTCCGGCTCATAGACGTTGTTGCCCTTGGCGATCGCTTCTTCGAGAGCCGCATCTGCGGTGTCCAGGTACTGAACGATCATGCGGGTCATCGCCTTGGCGGTGGCCTGCTTGAAGACATCGCGCTGATCATCGCTGAGGTCGGCCCAGAACGATGGGTTGAAGCCCCACTGCGGGCCTGACCAGTACATGCCGGTCGGCAACAGGGTGGTGTATTCGGCGACTTCCCACAGCGAGCGGTCGATCAGGTCATTGGCGGCGTTGGAGGCGCAGTCCAGCGAGCCGCGGTCCAGGCCGCTGTACATTTCGCTGGAGGGCACATTGACCGGTATGCCGCCTGCCTGCTCGACCCATGCCGAGACCGTGGAGCCGGCGGTGCGGATCCGCTTGCCGCGCAGTTCCTCGAGATTACGCACAGGTTCGCGGCAGAACAGCACATAGGGCGGGGTGTTGTACGCGCCGAGATAGACGATGCCGACGTCTTCCCATTCCTTGAGCTGGACCGCGTTATGGGTGCTGAAATCGGTCACGGCGAGAATGCCGATCAGCGGGTCGTCGAAGTTGAAGCCCAGCTCCTGGACGGCATTGGCGACCGGCAGTTCGGAGGGCGTGTATACAGCGGCGTGGTGGGCTACCTGCACCACATTGTCGCGGATCCCCTGCAGGTTGGCGCGCGGCGCCAGCAGCACGGTACCGGTGAATACTTCCGGCTGAAGCTCGCCTCCGGACAGTTCTTTGACGGTCTCGGCCCATTCGATATAGCCGTACCGTGAGTGCGGGTGCTGCTGGTCGTAAAAGGAATTGGCGATGAATGACGTGGCGGCCATGGCTGAGGTCGCGAAGGCAGGAAGGGCAAGGGCGGCCACTCCCAAGGCAAGTCGGGTGGACTTGGAATGCATGATTCTCTCCAGTGCCGTGACGGTCGGCAGATTGTTGCTATTGTGATACCAGTCACCTGGGCAAGGCGCAGAGTGGCGCCTTGAAATTGAGCCTAGTTCGCACTCATGAAAAAAACAAGCAGGCCTGTTTGTTTTTATTAAAGTCGTTAACGGCTAGGCTAGAGCTAGCGCCTGAAGGCGTTTTCATCACCCTCAGGAGGGGCGAGCATGGAATCATCGGTCGAGTCAGCGGCGGCCAAACTGGATCGACCGGGCACCTGGCGTGGGGTGCGCAAGATGCTGCCCCTCGCCGCCTTTACCGTTGCCTTCGGGCTGGCGTTCGGCGTGGCGGCCGCTCAGAAGGGGCTGCATGGCTGGGAGGCCATGTTGATGAGCGCGCTGATGTTCTCGGGCCCCTCGCAATTTGCCGTGCTCGAGCTATGGGCCTTCCCGCTCCCCCTGCTGGCGCTGGCGCTGACGACCATGGCCATCCATACCCGCCATCTGTTGATGAGCGCGGCCCTGCACCCTTGGCTGCACAGCCTGCCCAAACGCCAGCAGTTTGCGGCGGTATTTTTCTTGACGGACTCCAGTTGGGCCATGGCGCTGGGTGAATATCAGCGCGGCGAGCGTAACGTGGGCCTGCTGTTGGGTGGCGGTATCGCCCTGTGGGTGGCCTGGGTGGTGGGCAGCGGTATCGGGTTGATGTTTGGCGGTCGTTTGGCCGAGCCGGAGCGTTATGGGCTCGACGTGATCATGCTGTGTTTCTTGCTGGTGATCGTCGTCGGTGGCGTTCCGCGGCGTGACATGCTGCTGCCTTGGGGAGCGGCGGCCCTGAGTGCCTTGCTCGCCTATTACTGGTTACCGCCCTACCTTCACGTGGTGGTGGGGGCCCTGGTGGGCGGCGGCGTTGCTGTGGTCTGCCCTGCCGCTTCGGCTCGCCGGGCGGCATCATGATGGGTCCCTTTGCAAGCGCGAGCGGTGCGGCCTCGCTGGTGGCGATCATCATGATGATCGGGATTGCGCTGGTGTCGCGCATCGGTGGGCTCTTGATCATGTCGCGGCTACCCATCGGCCCCAAGGTGCGGCGCTTCGTCGATGCCATGGCAACCTCGGTGCTGATTGCCGTGATCACTCCGATGATCGTCGACGGTGATGGCGGCACCCGGATAGCGGCGCTGGCCGCAGGCGCGGTGGCGATCTGGCTGCGAAGCCCGCTGATGGCGATCGCTATGGGAATGGTCAGCGCCGCCCTGTGGCGCTATGTGATAGCCACGGGGACGGGGTGATGAACGGTGCCGGGTGGTCCCGCCAGTCCGCATGCTGGCTCAGGCGCTGCGCGGCCCCAGCAGGATGATCCCCGCGCCGACGAGGCAAAGGGTCGCGCCGATCAGATCCCAGCGATCCGGGGCGCGCTGTTCGACCAGCCACAACCAGACGAGCGAGGTGGCGATATAGACCCCGCCATAGGCGGCATAGGCCCGCCCGGCGTAGTCGGCATCGGTGAGGCTTAACAGCCAGGCGAACAGCGCCAGGCTGGCCATACCCGGCAGCAGCCAGCCGAGCGGCTTGTCGAGGCGCCACCAGGACCAGAAGGCGAAGCAGCCGGCGATCTCGGCCAGGGCCGCGGCCACATAGAGCAGCGGGGTGGGCATGCAAGGGCTCCTGCGATGGTTGGGGTGATCATGGGGCAAACGCGCCGGATTCGCGAGATCACGAGATCAAGCGAGCGTGTCTGACGAGCACGCGAGATAAAGCCGCCAGCCTATCATTGCTGGCAGACGTTGGACGTGCTCTCTCGGGGCAGCGCCAGGGCCAGCAGGGCGCTTGCCAGTACGAGTCCCGCCGAGACCCACAGACAGGCGGCCAGGCCTTGAACTTGGTAGAGCCAGCCCGACAGCAGGGTGCCGATCAGGCGTCCCATGGCGTTGGCCATGTAGTAGAAGCCGACATCCATCGATACGCCCTCGGCGCGGGCATAGCGCACGATCAGGTAGCTGTGCCAGCTCGAGTTGACGGCGAATACCGCGCCGAAGGCCAACAGCCCCGCGATCAGCCAGCCGGCGCCCAGGCTGGGGCTCGAGCCGGTATCTGAGCCGGCGCCGAGCGGCAGGAGCGCGAGTATGGCGGGCAGCGCGGCCAGCGCCAGCGCCCAGCTGGCGGTGATGGCCGCCGGGCTTCCGTGGAAAATGCGAGTCAGGCGCGGCGCCTGGGTCTGCACACCGCCGTAGCCGATGACCCACACGGCCATCAGGGTCCCCACGCTCCAGAAGGTCCAGCCGTAAACGTCATACAGAAACACCGGCAGGGCGACCACGAACCAGACATCCCTTGAAGCGAACAGCATCAGTCGCGCCGCCGCGAGCACGTTGACCGCCCGTGAGGTCGATAACACCTCGCGGAATCTGGGTTTGGACTTCTGGCGCCCGAGGTCTGCCCGCAGCCGCCACAGCGATAGCGCCAGCACCCCTACCAGCAGGACCCACAGCGCGAGGATCGCGCCGCGAAAGCCGACCAGCGTCAGCAGCAGGCCGCCGAGGAAGAAGCCGGCGCCCTTCAGGGCGTTCTTGGAGCCGGTGAGCAGCGCCACCCAGCGATACAGCGTGCCCTGAGTGTTCACGTCCGTGCCGGCCGCAACCGTGCCGGCGCCGTCCTTGGGCAGCAGCACCTTGACCGCGCTCTTGGCGCTCATCTTATTGAGATCCTTGGCGATCCCCGAGAGCGCCTGGGCGGCCATCACCCAGGCCACGCTGAGCACCGTGCTGGGCACCAGCAGCATGCCGAGTGCCAGAAGCTGCAGGCCAAGCCCCAGGTTCATGGTGCGGTTGAGCCCCAGGCGCGCCCCCAACCAGCCGCCGACCAGATTGGTGACCACGCCGAAGGCCTCGTAGAACAAGAACAGCAGCGCGACCTCCAGCGGCGAATAGCCCAGCCGGTGGAAGTGCAGCACCACCAGCATGCGCAGGGCGCCATCGGTCAGGGTGAACGCCCAGTAGTTGCCGGTGACCAGCAGGTACTGGCGTACCTCGAACGGCAAGGCGCGCAGGCGTGCGGCAAGCGTCATGGTGCCTCCTCAGGCTCGGCCGACTTTAAGGGCCAGCTCGACGGTGCGGTTGGCGTAGCCCCATTCGTTGTCGTACCAGGCGTAGAGCTTCAGCTGGGTGTTATTGATCACCAGCGTCGAGGGCGCATCGACGATCGCGCTGCGCGGATCGGTGCGGTAGTCGATGGAGACCAGCGGGCGCTCCTCATAGCCCAGTATGTCGGCGAGTTCGCCCTCGGCGGCGGCTTTCAGGGCGGCGTTGACCTCCTCGCTGCTGGTCTCGCGCTCGAGCTCGAAGACCATGTCGGTGAGCGAGGCGTTGGCCAGCGGCACGCGCACGGCGTGGCCGTTGAGCTTGCCCGTAAGCTCGGGAAAGATCGCGGTGATCGCCTTGGCCGATCCGGTGGTGGTGGGAATCAGGCTCATGCTCGAGGCCCGGGAACGGCGCAGGTCGGGTTTCGTTGGCGAACTCGGGGTATCGAGGATCACCTGAGTGTTGGTGATGTCGTGCACCGTGGTCATCGAACCGTGGCGGATGCCGAAGGTCTCGTGGATCACCTTGACCACCGGCGCCAGGCAATTGGTAGTGCAGCTCGCTGCGGTGACGATCCGGTGCTTGGCCGGCTCGAAGGCCTGATCGTTGACGCCCATCACCACATTGAGCACGCCGTCTTCCTTGACCGGGGCGGTGACCACCACCCGGCCCACGCCTTGGGCGAGGTAGGCGTCGAGCTGGTCGCGGGTCTTCATCACCCCGGAGGCCTCGATCACCACGTCACAGCCGGACCAGTCGCTGTCGTCGATGGTGGTATGGCGGGAGAAGGGCAGGCGCACGCCGTCGATGATGATGGCATCGTCTTCTGCTTGAAGGCCGGCCCCCGGCGACCAGCGGCCGTGCACCGAGTCGAATTCGAGCAAGTGGGCGAAGGTGGCCGCATCGCCGCCCGGATCGTTGACGGCGACGAGCTCGAGGGCCTGGGCGTCGCGCTCGGCCCAGAGGCGGCGCAACGCCAGGCGACCGATGCGGCCGAGGCCGTTGATGCCGATGCGAAGGGTCATGGAGGGCTCCTGGTAAAGATCGTCCGAGGGGGAAGAAGGATGAGCTGAGGCCGAGGGCGCTCAGCAACAACTCGCCTGGCGCACTGGGCGGTTGCCCATGGCGGCCAGGCGTGCGAGCGGCGCCTCGAGCCCTGTCGCGGCGCCGCGGGCCGCGGCGTCCAGCACCTCGAGGGCCCAGGCCGGCAGCTCGGGCATCAGCCGGTAGTAAACCCACTGCCCCTGGCGTCGATCCTTGACCAGTCCGCAGTCGCGTAACTGCGCCAAGTGGCGCGAGACCTTTGGCTGTGAGGCCTCCAGGGCATGGGTCATCTCGCAGACGCACAGCTCGCCTTCGGTGTGGATCAGCAGCATCAGGGCGAGCCGCGTCTCGTCGCCGAGGCACTTGAACAGTGAGAGGGAGGTCAGTGAGGTCATGGCGTTCCCGGTAGGGTGTCGTTTCCGTCAGCGCGCCTGAACGTGGAGCCACAGTTCCAGGCGGCGACGGATCTCTTGAAGAGTTTGTGGATAGGCGTTGGCCCGGGGGTTGAGCCGCGGGTCGAGGATATCCCAGAACAGGATCTCGTCGGCCTCGCCGTTCCAGTCGCGGCAGCGTTGTTGCGCCTTCTCGCAGAGGATGATGGCGCTGTCGAAATGCTGACCAGCGTAGGCCTCTAGGGATTGGCTGGCCAGGCCTGAGGTGTCGATGCCCTGAGCGTTGAGCGCCGCCAGGGCGGCCTGATGCGGCTGGTCGGGCTCGACGCCAGCACTGAAGGCGTCGAAGCGATCCCCCGCCATGTGGCGGAGCAGGGCCTCGGCCATGATGGAGCGGGCGGAGTTGGCGTTGCACAGGAACAGGACGCGTGGCTTGGTCATGCTGGCTTACCTCGAGGGCTCAATATATATGAAATACCATATATACCAACCCGGGATGACGATTCGATGACTGGGGGTGGAAAGGCGTCGGTGCGATGCCATGCCGCTACCGGGTAAATATACATATTTCCATATATACGTGCTAGCATATGTCTTGCCGGGGAGCCGGTCCTCTATTGTGACCGCCTCTTCTTCTGAACCGACATCGGGAGTGATGCACGCATGGGAGTCTTCGAACGCTATCTTTCCCTCTGGGTCGCGTTGGGCATCCTGGCCGGGGTGGGACTCGGCAACCTCGCCCCGGAAGCCTTCCGGGCGCTGGCCGCGCTGGAGTGGGCGCATGTCAACCTGGTCGTGGCGGTGCTGATCTGGATCATGATCTACCCGATGATGATTCAGGTCGACATGGCGGCGATTCGCGACCTCCGCCAGCGCCCGCGGGGCCTGCTGCTGACCCTGGGTGTCAACTGGCTGATCAAGCCCTTCACCATGGCCGGCCTGGGGGTGCTGTTCTTCCACCACCTGTTCGCCCCCTTCGTCGACCCTGCCTCGGCCAATGAATACATCGCCGGGATGATCCTGCTGGGGGTCGCCCCCTGCACGGCGATGGTCTTCATCTGGAGTCAGCTCACTGAGGGCGATCCCAACTACACCCTGGTGCAGGTGTCGGTGAACGACCTGATCATGATCTTCGCCTACGCCCCCCTCGCCGCGCTGTTGCTCGGCATGACTGACATCACTGTGCCTTGGCCGACGCTGCTGCTGTCGGTTCTGATGTACATCGTGTTGCCGTTGCTGGTCGGTGTGCTGACACGGCGCTTGCTGCTGGCGCAGGGAGGCGAGCCGCGCCTCGTGGCCTTCGTGCGGCGCCTCAAGCCCGGTGTGGTGCTGGGGCTGGTGGGCACGGTGATCCTGCTGTTCGGCTTCCAGGCCGAGACGCTGCTCGCCCGCCCTATGGTGATCGGGTTGATCGCCGTGCCGTTGTTGATCCAGACCTATGGCATCTTCGCCTTCGCCTATGCCGCGGCTCACTGGCTGCGCTTGCCCCACGCCATCGCCGCTCCGGCCTGCATGATCGGTACCTCAAACTTCTTCGAACTGGCTGTGGCCGTGGCGGTCTCGCTGTTCGGCCTGCATTCCGGGGCGGCCCTGGCCACCGTGGTTGGTGTGCTGGTCGAGGTGCCGGTGATGTTGTCGCTGGTCTGGTTCGCCAATCGCACCCGCCACTGGTTCATCTGACGGCTTTACGCCGACGACTCTCAATGTCAACGCCACTATCACACCGAGGCATGGCTATGCACGATTTGCCCAACGTCCATGACGCCCTATTTGCGGCGCCCACGACGGCAAGCGTCTTCGACGCCGCCCCTGGCACACAAAAGCCGCGCATCCTGCTGCTGCATGGCTCGCTGCGTGAGCCTTCCTGCTGTCGCGGCGCGTCAATCAGCGCGACCACTGAGCGATGCGGCGGATTCGCCGCGCCAATGGCCGGGGGCGTCTCCCCCCGGGCTCTTGCTAGACCAGCTTGCTTGTGCGCTTCGTCGCCTCGGCGGCCGGCGGGTGAAAGGTCTCGGCGCTGGCCTCCGCCCAGTAATGCGCGAACACCTCATGCTCGGGCGGGCCGTTGAGCAGCGCCCCCGGTGGCAGGTAGTTGAACAGCTGATCGAAGGCGCGGATCTCGTGGTCGGAGACCCGGCGCAGGATGTGCTCGGGGCCGAGCTCGTCGGGCGAGGTCAGGCCGGCGGCGGCCAGCATCTCGGCCATGGCCTTCATGGTGTTGTCGTGGAAGTGATGGACCCGGGCGCTCTTGTCGGCCACGTCCAGGTGGGCACTGCGCCGCGGGTCCTGGGTGGCCACGCCGCTGGGGCAGCGATCGGTGTGGCAGGCCCGGGCCTGGATGCAGCCCAGCGCGAACATGTAGCCACGGGCGGCGTTGCACCAGTCGGCGCCCAGGGCGATGGTGCGCGCGATGTCGAAGGCCGAGATCAGCTTGCCGGCGGCGCCGATCTTGATCGATTCACGCAGGTTGGCGCCGACCAGGGTGTTGTGCACCAACAGCAGCGCCTCGGTGAGCGGCATGCCCATCCGGTTGATGAATTCCAGCGGTGCCGCCCCGGTGCCGCCCTCGCCGCCGTCGACGACGACGAAGTCCGGGTGCTCGCCGGTGGCGAGCATCGCCTTGACCAGGCCGAACCATTCCCAGGGATGGCCGATGGCGAGCTTGATGCCGACCGGCTTGCCACCGGAAAGTTCGCGCAGGCGCATGATGAAGGCGATCAGCTCCCGGGGCGTGGTAAAAGCGGAATGGGAGGAGGGTGAAACCACGTCCTCGCCTTCTGGCACGCCCCGGGTCGAGGCGATCTCGGCGGTAACCTTGGCGCCGGGCAGAATGCCGCCGTGGCCGGGCTTGGCGCCCTGGCTGAGCTTGATCTCGATCATCTTCACCTCGGGCCGGCATGCACCCTCGATGAAGCGCTCCTCGCTGAAGTGCCCATCCAGGGTGCGACAGCCGAAATAGCCCGAGCCGATTTCCCATACCAGGTCGCCACCCTGAAGATGGTAGGGCGAAATCGCGCCCTCGCCGGTGTCGTGGTAGAAGCCGCCCTGAGCGGCGCCCCGGTTCAGGGACTCGATCGCGTTGCCGGAAAGCGAGCCGAAGCTCATCGCCGAGATATTGAACACGCTGGCGGAATAGGGCTTGGCGCGACCGGCGCCGATCGTCACCCGAAAGTCGTGGCCGTTGACCGGTGCGGGGGCCAGCGACGGGTTGACCCACTCATAGCCCGGCGCATACATGTCGAGCAGCGAGCCGAAGGGTTTCTTGTCCATGCTGTTCTTGGCGCGCTGATAGACTGCTTCGCGCTGCTCCCGGGAGAAGGGGCGCGGCTCGGTATCCGCTTGGATGAAGTACTGGCGAATCTCCGGTCCGATCGCCTCGAGGCCATAGCGCAAGTGGGCAAGGATCGGGTAGTTGCGGCTCACCGTGCGCCGGCGTTGGCGCAGATCAAAGGTGCCTAGCGCCGCCAGGGCGGCGAAGCAAAGCGCCGCCAGGCCCCAAACCGGACTGAGGGCCATCAACCCGAGGCTCGTGATCAGACCGATGAAGCTGGCGCCGTAGGCGGCGTAGCGGGATAAGCTGCGCCATTCGGTCAGGCGAGCGGGGAGTGAGGGCATGCGATGAGCTCCTGGGCGGTGTGCGTGGGTGATGTTCGTGGCAATGTTAGTGAGCGATGGTAGTTGGGCGATAGATGGTAGTTGGGCTATGTTAGTGGGCGCCGTTCGGCGGGAGAAAACTCAAGGTATTGCACGCGGCGACCTGGGCGCTGTCAATGCTGTGGCCCTCGAGGGCGGCGCCGTCGATGCCGCGGCCGACTAGCGGGCCCAGATGTCGACCAGCGCGTCGCGCACGGCGGCGATGACCGGCTCGTCGCGTCGCTCCTTGAGCCAGGCGAAGCTCAGTGCACAGGGCAGGCGAACTCCATCGGCGATCACCAGGCCGCGTTCCTGGCGCTCCTGCAGGGCCAGGGTGTCCCGCGCCAGGGCCAGGCCGACGCCAGCTCGCACCAGGTCGAGCATGCAGGCCTCCTGGTCGACCTGGGCGACTCGCCGTGGCGTCAGCCCTAGCGGTGCGAGCCGTTCGCTCAGCAGCCGGTGGTGAGCCGAGGCCGTGGGGGTGACGATCCAGGGCAGGGCGGCGAGGCTCGGCCAGTCGGTCCGGGTTAGTCGCGATGACCAGCCGGCCGGTGCGATGACGTGATAGTCGAAGTGGGTCAGCTCGAGAAGCTCAACGGCCGGCGCGCCGTCTTCAATCGGTGGCGGCTGGCCGGGTGGGCCGAGGAAGAAGCCGACGTCTAGCTCGCGGCGCAGCAGGCGCTCTAGAGTGCTGCCGCTCATGCCGTGATGCAGTTCGGTATCCACCTGCGGGGCACGCTGCATCAACTGATGCATCAAGGCGCCCAGACGAATGAACTCCGGGTCGACGATGGTGCCGATGCGCAGACGCCCGCGCAGGGTGTCATGCATCGATTGGGCGCTGAGGTCGAAGGCCTGAAGTGACGCCAGTGCGGCCTCGGCGGCCGGCAGCAGAGCATGGCCATCGGCGCTGAGGGCCAGGCCCTGGGCTTGGCGGTGAAAGAGGTTGAGCCCCAACGCCTCCTGCAGCTGTTTGATCTTGAGACTGACGGCCGGCTGGGTGAGGTGCAGCGCCTCGGCGGCCCGTGACACGCTGCCCTGGTGGGCCACGGCCACGAAGGCACGCAGCGCCTTTATGTCGCGCATCGGGTCGTTCTCCTTAGACCTTAGTCCTGGGTCTTGAGCCCCTCATCGGGTAGGTCCAGGAATATAAGAAAATATTATATCCCCCTTTTGCCTTTCTCAATTGATTCCCCGCTCCGGTGCGCTAGGTTTGAGGCTCTGGGTCGGGACTTCTCGGCCAATATGGACACTGCAGTGCAACAAAACAAGAGGCCGACATGAGCACCGAGCGCATCGAACATTATATCAATGGCCATATCAGCAGCGGCGACTCCTCCCGGCACCAGGACGTCACCAATCCCGCCACCGGGCAGGTGACGGGGCGCGTGGTGCTGGCCCAGCGCAGCGACGTCGATAGCGCCGTGGATGCGGCCAGCAAGGCCTTCCCGGCCTGGGCCGATACGCCGCCGATTCGCCGCGCCCGGGTGCTGTTCCGCTTCCTCGAATTGCTCAACGCCCACAAGGATGATCTGGCGCGTGCCATTACCCTGGAGCACGGCAAGGTGTTCGACGATGCCCAGGGCGAAGTGGCCCGCGGCATCGATATCGTCGAATTTGCCTGCGGGGTGCCGCAGCTGCTCAAGGGCGATTTCACCGAGCAGGTCAGCACCGGCATCGATAACTGGACCGTGCGTCAGCCGCTGGGGGTGGTCGCCGGCATCACGCCGTTCAACTTCCCGGTGATGGTGCCGATGTGGATGTTCCCGCTGGCCATCGCCACCGGCAACACCTTCATCCTGAAGCCAAGCCCCACCGACCCCAGCGCTTCGCTGATGATCGCCGACCTGCTCGAGCAGGCCGGGCTGCCCGATGGTGTCTTCAACGTGGTGCAGGGCGACAAGGAAGCGGTCGATGCCCTGCTTGAGCATCCGGACGTTAAGGCCCTGAGCTTCGTCGGCTCGACCCCGATCGCCAACTATATCTATGAAACCGGTGCGCACTTCGGCAAGCGGGTCCAGGCGCTGGGCGGGGCCAAGAACCACATGGTGGTGATGCCCGACGCCAATCTGGACAAGGCAGTGGATGCGCTGATCGGCGCGGCCTACGGCTCGGCCGGCGAGCGCTGCATGGCGATCAGCGTGGCGGTGCTGGTCGGCGACGTGGGCGATGAGCTGGTGCCGCGACTGGCCGAGCGCGCCCGAACGCTGCAGGTCAGCAACGGTCTCGACGGCAAGGCCGAGATGGGGCCCATCGTCAGCGCCGCGGCTCACCAGCGCATCATCGGCTATATCGAACAGGGGGTGAGCGAAGGTGCCAAGTTGGTGGTGGACGGCCGCGACTTCGACAGCAGCACCACCGGCGAGGGCTGTGCCGACGGTTTCTGGATGGGCGGCACGCTGTTCGATCACGTCAGCCCGGAAATGACCATTTATCGCGAAGAGATCTTCGGCCCGGTGCTGGTC
>Ga0209300_1000267_pt1 | contig 30696 bp, 31 predicted proteins | sample Shrwel_input2_RT_FD_187535 | JGI IMG/M metagenome (GOLD analysis project Ga0209300, IMG submission 187535) | Subsurface microbial communities from deep shales in Ohio, USA - Utica-3 well 1 S input2 RT (SPAdes) (version 2) ... | reverse complement strand
GTCTTGTGTCTTGGTGGGCATGGAAGCGTCCCCATGTGGATGGTTGACGCTTCAAGGCTCGTGGATCAGGTGGGCGGGGTAATGGTCAGTTTTTGTTAGTTTCTGACAAACCGTCATTTTCCATGCGCTCGAATTCTCTTCGTGCGAGCTTCCCAGCCTCAGAGTAGTAAGCACGACTGACGGTTGTATCTGATACGGATACGTCGAATTCAGCGGCCACGGCCTCCCACAATGCCGGGCCAATTGAGTATTGCTCGGGGGTGCTGCTGCGAAGCTCACAAGCACGCCATGCAAGCTCGAGCTGCCGGTAAAGTTTGCGGTTCACCAGCTTGGATCTGTGGCGGAAAGGATGCTCTTTCTCAATACCAAGTCGGTGCCGGTCCTTTTGATCCAGTCCCCATTCACCAGGGTAGCGGTCGACGCAATCTAGATAGCGCTTAAAAGCTGGCGCTAGAGTGGCAAGTGTTTTACGCGGTGGTGGTAGATCCTTCCTTCCTGCTGTCATCAGAACGTCGATGGCGTATATAAATTCAGCCTTGGCCTCTTGTAGCGGGCCAGTCTGATAAGCCGTGGCCTGGCGCTCTTCACTGTTCAGATCTTGCCACAAGTACTCAGGGAAATAGATTCGTCGGTGCCTTTCCCACCCATCCACCAGCTCAAAGGCAGCAGAAAAATGGCCCCAAGGCCGATTATTAGGAACAGGCTTTTTGCGGCGCATTACATAGTGATAGAGCGCACTACCTAGGTATTCATCAATATCCTGTTCTTGCAGCGAAAACCGCTTTTCCAGCCTATCAAGCACGCTATCCAGGTCGGCTTGTATCGCTTTTAACTCGTCATCCATGGAGTGCGTCTCCTTGGGCTCGATCTGGGCCAGGTTGATCCAACGGGCGGCGTCCAGGGCCAGGCGGTGGTGATTGGTTGTCGTTGACCTGCTGGGGCTAGCCAGCGCCAGCAGTTCGCGCTTTATGCGAGGGTGGCACCTGCTGCTTGCCCGTCTAACTCGTTGGCCACGCAGGCCAGGGCAAACGTCTTGTGCTCAGCCTGGGAGCCCTGCCGGCAGCGGATGGTGATGGTGGTAGGTGAGTCAGGGTCGAAGGTGGCATGAATCGCGTCGCCGCGATCGCCCAGCAGGTCGATACGTCCTTCTAACAGGCAGGCGTCAGGCCGGCCGGTGGCCTTGAGCGCAGATCGCCAATCTTGAGCGGGCACCAGCAGGCGCTCGCCGGTACGGGCCAGGTGAACGGGGAAGGTGGTCTGGTGATCGGCAGTCATCGGTTGTTGCATGTCGGTATCTCCTCGTCAGTTGCCGGCATGCCCGGCGTTTAGGTGGTCTACTACCTTGATGGGGCCGCTACTATCCTCGGGACTGGCCTTGCCTTTCTCTGTTGGTGCTCGAGGCGCTGTCTTGGTGAACGCCTCGACTGCATCGCGGGAGTGATCGGGTCTCAGGTGGGCGTAATATTTGATGGTGGTCTGAATGTCCGAATGCGCCATCAGCTTGGAGACGGTCAACAGATCGATCCCGGCCATCACCAACTGGCTGGCGAAGTTATGTCGAAGGCTGTATAGCAGCAGGTCATTAGGCAGCCCGGCCAGCTTGCGAACGGCTGCCCATGGCTTTTGCATCGCCTTCTTATCCATGCGCTTGCCGTTGCGCGGCGACGGAAACACTAGGCCGGTGGAAGGCTTTCCCTGCTGTTGGTGCCAAGTCTTGAGAACGTCGATCGCGGCGGTGGATAGCGGAAAGGTCTGCGGTTCTGGCCGGTGGTGAGCGGTCTTCTCGGCCACCTTGCGAATGGTGCGAAAGGCTAGATTGACGTGATCCCAGCGAAGGCCGAAGAGGTCACCTGGCCGGAAGCCGGTGTAGTACATGATCAGGATCCAGGGGGCGACGTGATCCACATAGGCCGCGCCATCCAGGTCGGGAAGGTACACCTTGCCGTGGGCGCGGCTACTGCGGCGCTGGGCGCGCTTGGCCGCTTGATATGCCTCCAGGCCAACGAACAGCGCCTCGACTTCTTCTGTCTCCAGGTAGCGGCGTTGCGATGCCTGCTCGGCCATCTCCTCCTCACTCATGGCTGGCCGTTGCAGGCTGATCCGCGCCAGCGGGTTGGCAGGTATCACCTTGCGCTCGGCAGCATGCGCCAGCAGCGTCTTGAGCGCGCCAAGGTGGCGCCGACTGGTGCTGTGCGCCTCGCCCTTGGCTTCTCGCTCACCCTGCCAGCGCTCGACATCGGCGCGGGTGATTTCGCTCATGGGCTTGTGCAGCCAGCCAGCGAACGCCTTGCGGATGCGCTGCAAGGTGGCGGTGCCATCCTTCTTGCGCCGCTGGGTCACGGTATAGGGGCCATCAAGGTATGACCCTAGGGTCTGCTGCTGCTGGCGCTCCTCCTCGGCCCTGGCTTCCTCCAATACCGCGCGGGGGTCGCCGCCCTGGGCCACGATGGCCAGCACCTCGGCCGCATCCTTGCGGCCCTTGGCGGCCGTCATGTTGCCGGTGCCATAGCGGCCAAGGGTCAGCACGCGGCGTCTGCCGGCCAGGTTGTAGTAGGACACTCGTAGGGATAGGCCACGCTTGCCGGCGCGGACGTGGTAGCCGGCTTGGTCACTGTCCCAAACCTCGCCACCTTCGGGCAGATCCTTGGCGAGACGTTCCAGCACCCTCGTTGTCAGCCGTTCTGTCTTCCTGTTCATACCCTTGGCCTCAATTCCTAGGTTCCAAATAGGTTCCAAGGATAGGATATAACGGGCGACAACAAGCAACAATCAGCAAATGCCAATTGATATTCATGTTGTTGTTTTTAAAGATATAAAAGGCTTTTATTGCCTCTTGTTGTTTCTGCTTGAGTTTAGGGGGAACGCCCTCCGAAGGCAGGGGTCGAAGGTTCGAATCCTTCTGGGCGCGCCAAGAACATCGAAAATCGAAAAAGGGCCTGCGAGCAATCGCAGGCCCTTTTTTGTTTTGCGCTCAGACGCTGGTCACCCCGGGCACATAGGTTCGGCGCTCAAGCCACCCCAGCAGGCTTGCCACCGTGGAGGTCAGCACCAGATAGATCAGCCCCGCCCAGAGGAAGATCAGGAAGAAGTCCAGGGTCCGCGAGCCGACATCGTAGGCGATGGCGGTGATCTCCACCACGCCGATGGTGTAGGCGATGGAGGTGAACTTGAGTTCGATGATCGCCTCGTTGGACCACTGCGGGATCACCCGTCGCAGCGCCTGGGGGAGCATGATGTGGCGGATCGCCTGCCACTGCGTCATGCCGCAGGCGCGGGCAGCCACTATCTGACCCTTGGGCACCGACAGTACCGAGCCACGGAAGTACTCGGCCTGGTAGGCGGCACTGTTGAGCGTGATGGCGATCACCGCCGCTGTGAAGGCGTCGAAGACGATGCCCACCTGGGGAAGCCCCAAATAGATGAAGAACATCTGAACCAGCATCGGCGTGCCGCGAAAAAGCTCCACATAGACGGTACTGATCCAGTAGAAGAGCCGATTGCCGTAGACCCTTGCCCAGCACAGCGCCAAACCTAGAAAGAAGCCCAGCGTGATCGCGATGATCCATAGCGACAAGGTGATGGGCACGCCCTTGAGCAGCTCAGGCAACCACTGGATACCGAAGGAGATAAATTCCTGCATGGCTTACCCGTGCTCCGCGATGACGTTGAGGAAGGCCCTTGTCCGCTCGTGCACGGAGTCGGTGAACATTGCGTCCGGCGTCCCCTGCTCGACGATATGGCCGTTCTCCATGAAGATGATCTCGTCGGCGGCCTGGCGGGCAAAGCTCATTTCGTGGGTCACCACCACCATGGTCATGCCCTCGGTGGCCAGCTGCTGCATCACTCGCACGACCTCGCCGGTCAGCTCGGGGTCCAGCGCCGAGGTCGGTTCGTCGAACAGCAGCACATCGGGGTCCATGGCCAGGGCGCGGGCGATGGAGACGCGCTGCTGCTGGCCGCCGGAAAGTTCTGCCGGGTAGGCGTCGTCCTTGTCGTCAAGGCCTACCCGTTCCAGCTCGCGTCTGGCGCGTTGGGTCGCGGTCTCCTTGTCGGTGCCGTTGACCTTGATCTGGCAGATGCGCACGTTGTCGAGCACGGACAGATGCGAGAAGAGGTTGAAGTCCTGAAAGACGAAGCCCATTCGTGCCCGCATCGCATCGATGTTGTTATCCAGCACCTCATGGCCGTTGAGGTAGATGCGCCCGGCATCCGGCACCGTGAGGTGGTTAATGCAACGCAGCAGGGTGCTTTTTCCCGAGCCGGAGGGGCCGATCAGTACCTTGGTCTCGCCCTTGCGCAGCCCGAAGCTGATGCCTTTGAGCACCTCCAGGCCGTCATAGGCTTTCTTCACATCCTGCACGTCCAGAATCAGATCGTCGGCCATTCTTGGCGCTCCTCTCATTATTTTTCGAAGCCCGGCACGGCCAGCTTGCGTTCAAAGGCATACAGCAGGCTGTTGCCCGCCCGATTGAGGATGAAATACAGAAGCGCCACGACGGCAAACACGGTCAGCACGTTGCCCTGGGTGCTGGTGATGATGTAGTGCGCCTGGCGGGTCAGTTCGACCACCCCGATGACATAAGCCAGGGAGGTCTCCTTGATTTCCGAGGAGAACTCGTTGGTCCAGGGCCCAATGGCATGCCTCGCCGCCTGGGGGAAGATGATATGGCGGATCGCCTTGACCTTGGACATGCCCATGGCCCTGGCCGCCATCATCTGACCGGCTGGCACAGACTGGAAGGCGCTGCGGAATATCTGTGATTGGTAGGCCGCGGAGCGCAGGCCCATGGCCAATATCGCGGCAGTAAAGGCCGAGATATCGATGATGCCGGAGATGCCGTAGAAGAAGATGAACAGCATGATAATGACAGGAACGCCTCGGAAGACGCGCTCGTACAGTACCAGCGGCCACTGCACCAACCGTGTCCTGGGGCCATAGAGTTTTAATAGGCAGATGGCCATGCCCAGCAGGAAACCAATCGCCAAGAGGGCGGCCAACAGCACGATGGCCACGCCCAACCCCTTCAGTAGGAAGGGGAAGTCGCGAAGCAGTACGTCGTAGATATCCATGCCGATTTCCCTTGCGTGGCGGGCACCCTCCCTTGGCCGGAAGGTGCCCGTCGTCAGATCGGTTTATTCGTTGCCGAGCTCGGGAAGGCCAGCGACCGGTTTCTGGTAGGTGTCGACGAAATCAGGCATATGACCCGGGATGGGAGGCACGGTGACGCCAGGAATGTACTCCCCGACAATTTTTCCCCATTCCCCGGATTCGTAGATGGCCAGAATGCCCTGGTTCAGATCGCCCAGGATGTTCTGAGGATCGCCCTTGGCCACGGCCAGCGCCAGCGGAGCGCGGATGTAGATCTTGCCGGCCATCTTCACGGCCTTGCCGGCGTTGATGTACTCCTGAGCGGACGTGTCGTCGACGATAACCGAGGAGATGCGGCCGATCGCCATGTCGTCCACTGCCGTGACGTAGTTATCGTATTTGGCCAACTCAACGTCAATGTCGCTGGAATTCAGCACGTTTTCTTCCATCCACGCCTGCTGTGAGGAGCCACCCTGTACGCCGACCTTGGCGCCACAGCACACGGCGGTAAAGACGTTGAGGTCGGAGTCTTCGGGTACTAGCACGACGTCGTTGGTTTCCCACCAAGGGATGGTGAAGTCGATGTTTTGACTACGTTCTTCGGTGACGGTAAGGCCGGTGGCGAGTATGTCGATCTTCTCCGCTGCCAGGGCGGGGATCAGCGAGGGAAAGGGCATATCCTGGAATTCAATCTCGATGCCCGCTTGCTCGGCAATCGCTTCCATTGCGTCGATGGCGATACCCTTGAATTCGCCACCTTCTACGTAGGCCCAGGGGGGGAAAGAGGCCTCGACGCCAACGGTGTAAGGGTCTTGTGCGTATGCAGTGGTCGCCAGACCGCTGCCGAGTACCATGGTGCCCATCATGACGGCAGGCAGGAGTGATGCTTTTATTCCTTTCATGATCATCTCGCTTGGTGGTGAGTTTTTATTATTCCGCCAAACCAATATGAGCGCCTCGTTTCTAGGCTGTCAAATCAATATGGGCCGCTCTGTGCGTGACTTTATCGTGGAATTTTCCCGTCTCCATTCATAAGTAGATAAAAAGCATATCGTTAAATGTGCTTTTCCTAAGGTAGGGGATGGTTTTGATTCATGTTGGTGAATGGATTACTCAACATCTTTTTTAGAAGATGTTTTTAATATTGTCTCTCGTTACTATTGTGTCTGAATTTCCGGTGTCGTATGTCTCTCGCCTGTTGATACCGATGTAGAAGTCGGCGGACGTTTTTAGGCATCATCATGCGTTGCCATATCGTCAACGCTTTTCGCTTTATGAAGTCTTCATTACTCGCCGTTAAGGACCTGGCATGCTCCCTGATTACTCCGCCATCGCCTGGTTGTTGATCGCCTGTTCCGTTTTATCTGACGGGCATCTCGAAAGGGGGATTTGCAGGGGGATTCGGTACGCTCTCGGTACCGCTGATGGAGCCCTACCCATTCGGCAGGCCTGTTGCTACCGCTGCTGCTGGTCATGGATGTCTTTGCGGTGAAGGCGTGGTGGGGAAAGCAGTCAGCTGCCGAAGTGTGGCGCTTCGTGCCGGGGCTGTTTGTCGGTGTGGCGGGGGGAACGCTGCTGTCTGGCAATTTAAGCGAACAGGGCGTGCGCCTGGTGCTCGGTGTGATCACCCTGCTGTTCGCCGCTTATATGCTGTTGAAGCCCGTTGCCAGGAAGCCCATTTCTACCCGCTGGGCCCTGCCTGCAGCCAGTGTCTGCGGCTCTACCAGCTTTATGGCCCATTCAGGTGCGCCGCCGATAAACGTGTACCTGTTGCCGCGCAAATATCCAAAAGAGACCTTTATTGCCACTTGCGCCGTGTCGTTCGCGGTGGTCAACGTGATCAAACTAGGCCCCTATATATGGCTTGGCGAGGTGAATGTGACCAGCGCCTGGGCGTCGTTATTGCTGGTGCCTATCGCCTGGGTCGGCGTGCGCAGTGGTCTGTGGCTCCAGAGCCGCGTCAACGAAACGCTTTTCTTCCGGCTGGTGATTCTGGCGATGTTCGTAGTCGGCGTTAACCTGATGTGGCAGGCGCTGACATAGCCTTTGTCGCCTGCCAGGCGGCTCATCGAATCGCGACCGCGTCACTTGGCGAGTCTTTTTAGCCATCCAGTTAGCCATCCAGGGCGTGGCGGCGCAGTTCCTCGATTGTCACCACGTCCAGTGCTCGCTGATCGGTTGAGGCCAGAATGACCGGCGGTGCAAGGCCGACGGCAAGCGCCTCCTGCCAGCGACCGGCGCACAGACACCAGCGATCACCGGGGGCGAGGCCGGGAAAGCCGAAGTCCGGGCGCGGTGTTACCAGATCGTTGCCCCGGGCGCGGCTGAAGACCAGAAATTGCTCGGTGACCTCGGCGCAGATGGCGTGTACGCCGATATCTTCGGGGCCCACCCGGCAGAAGCCGTCACGGTAAAAGCCGCTGGCGTTCTCGTGGCAGCAGGGGGCCAGGGGCTCACCCAGCACGTTGCGCGGGCGCTGAGGCGTAGTAGTCGACTCGGTCATGGCGTGTCCTCGGCGGGTCGCTATCTTAGGAGGCTCGCCCAAGAGGCTCACGGAGTAGCCTCGTGGGCGACGGGATATCTTGTGCGACCTTACGGCATCTTCGGTCGAGGCGTCACTCCGCCCTTATACCTCCACCCACATCCGCAGCAGGTTGGCGTAGCTCTTGGAGAGCGCCTTGAAGGCATCGGTGTTGCCGCTCTCGTCGAACAGCTGGCGACGGGTGGTATCCAGGTCGAACAGCACCTCGCGCTGGCCCGGATCGCGCACTTGGCTCTGAGCCCATCCCACTGCGGCGAGTCGCTCCCCGCGGGTGACTTCCTCGACCCGATGCAGGCTCGATGAGGGATAGAGCACCAGCGAGCCCGCCGGCAGCTTGAAGGTCTGCTCGCCGGCGGTTGACTCGATCAGCAGCTCGCCGCCGTCATAGCTCGCGGGGTCACCCAGGAACAGGGTGTAGGAGATGTCCGTGCGCAGGGCGCCGCCGGGGCTTGCCATCACGGCGTCATCGACGTGGTTGCCGTAGGCCATGCCGACCTCATAGCGGCTGAACATCAGCGGCTTCATGCGCGCCGGGCGCACCGCCATCTGGAACAGCGGGTGGCGAGTGAGCGCCTGGGTGAGTTCCTCGCGCAGCGCCGCCACCTCGGGGCTGCGCCCATCGGCCTGCTGGTTGCGCTTGACCGTGCGGGCATGCCAGCCGGCGGTCTCGCGCCCGTCCTTGAACGGCACCTCGGCTAGAGTGGCACGGGCCCGCTCAAGCAGCTCGGGAGGGATGATGTCGGCGATACAGAGAATCACGGCGGGCTCCTGTGAGATGAGAAAGCAGGATCAAATGTTAATCGTTTGTATTTCGGCGTAATAGCCGGCATCCTACCAGCATCGGCAAGGCAGGCGCACGTCACACGTCGCTGCGGGCTGGCTGCCGCTTTTCACACAAGACGATAGCGCAACAGCATGGAGATCATCATGTCCACCACGCGGACGAAGGTTTGGGTCGGAATCGGAGCGAGTGTCTTTCTGGGTGCCAGCAGCGCCGCTTGGGCCAGCAGTGACGAAGAGGCCGTCGGCAGCAGCGATGCCCAACAGATGGAAAGCGCGGGTGAAGGCGGAGAAGGCCACGGTGCCCATCACGGCGGTGAGTCTGGAGAAAGCGGTGAATCCGGCGCGCATCACAGCGATGAGTCTGGAGAGGGCGGTGAATCCGGCGCGCATCACGGTGGTGAAAGCGGTGAAGGCGGTGAAGGCGGTGAAGGCGGTGGCAATAGCGCTTTTAGTGTCTTCGATTACCTGACTGCCGATGCCGGAGGCGAAGGTGGGGAAAGCGGCAGCAGCTACTCGTCCACCAACCCGGGTGTCTACGTCACTACCCTGGCGCTGATGGAAGGCCACCTGCGGGTTGCCAGCGAGCTGTATCGCGAAGGCGCCAAGGATAACGCCCTGGCGCACTTCTATCATCCCGTCGCCGAGTACTACACCTCGCTTGAAGCGGGGCTGGATGCCCGCGGCGTCGAGGGCCTCAAGCCGGTCCTGCTGAAGGTTGCCGAAGAAGCCTCGAAAGGCGGCGACTGGTCGGATCTGGAAGACGACTACGAAGCGGCGCGCGAGGCGATCCACGACGCCCAGGCCGCGATCGACCCGTCCCTGAAGCAGGACGCGACCTTCCAGAGCCGGGTGCTGTTGGCGCTGACCAACACCGCCCTGGACGAGTACATCGAGTCCATCGATGGCGAGCAGTTCGTCAACGGCCCCGAGTATCAGGACGGCCACGGCTTCATGCTGGTCGGCCGCGATATGCTCTCGGCCCAGGAAGCGAGCCTGAGCGCCGCTGACGGCCCGGCCTACCCGGAAGTGGTAGAGGCCTATGAGGACATGATGACCGCCTGGCCGAGCGCTGCCGTGCCCGACACCCCGGCGGTGAGCTTCGGCGAGCTGTCAGGCGACGCCTTTGCCCTCGAGGTGCTGCTCAAGGACTACTGAGCCGACGGCGCACGCCATGCACGGCATAGCTAGTCCGGCCCGAATAGTCCTGCACCGCTAGTCCGGCATACACTGCCCGGACAAACAGAAAGGCCCGCAACGCCAAACGTTGCGGGCCTTTTGCCGTCTGGGGCAAGGCGTTCGAAGGTGGTAGGTCCCTCGCCCTCACCCCCAGGACCGTCGATCAGGCGACCGTGGAGCCGGTGGTCTCCTGTGCACGGTGTTGTTGAGCAGGCGCCTCGATCCCCAGGCGGCGCAATTCGGCGCGCCAGGCGAGCTTGAGACCGTAGTCGCTGTCGTTCCACTTGTCGTACTGGTTCGCTACGTGATCGCACAGCTCGAGGCTTGCATGGCGCAGCGGCTGCCCGGTGGCCTGGGCCGCCAGCTGGGTTTGACAGCTGCGCTCGAGATCGCGCATGCGCAGGAAGGCATCGCCCACCGAGTTGCCGCAGGTCAGCAGGCCGTGCTGGCGCATGATCATGGCGTTGTGCGACCCCAGATGAGCGACCAGCCGGCGCCGCTCGTCCAGGTCCAGGGCAATGCCCTCGTAGTCGTGATAGCCGATGCGCTGGTGGAACTGCATGGCCCACTGGTTGAGCGGCAGCAGGCCCTCTTCCAGGCAGGACACCGCTACCCCGGCCACGGTGTGGGCATGCAGCACGCAGCCAACGTCCGGGCGCGCCGCGTGAATGGCACTGTGGATGGTGAAGCCGGCAGGGTTTATGCCAAGCCCAGTGGGGTCATCCAGCACCTCACCCTCGGCGTCCACCGTCACCAGGCTGTCGGCGGTGACTTCCTCGAAGCGCAGCCCGAAGGCATTGAGCAGGAAGCGCTCGCCGGGCAGGCGCGCCGAGATGTGGGTCGAGATGCCGTCGTCCATGCCATCCCGCGCCATCAGCCGATAGGCGGCGGCCAGGTCACGGCGGATGGCCTGCTCCTCTGCAGGGCGGGTCGGTGCGCTCATTACAGGCTGGCCTCCACCGCGGGCAGGGCGGGTTTGCCGTCGCGAGTCGTCACGCCTTCGAGGAACTCGGCCACCTTCTCAGGGTGTGCGACCAGCCAGTCATGCGCCACGGTTTCCAGCTTGCGTTCCTTGAGGCTGTATTCACGGATGAAATCGCTTTGGTCGTCGGCCGAGAACGTGAACTGATCGAGCAGCTGGCGCATGTTGGGATTGGCGTCGCTGTAGGCCTTGGAGACGATGGTCTTGACGTCGTTGCGGCCGTTGTTGGCGCCATAGACGCTTTCCGGGTCGTCGAGGATACGGCTGTCGTATTCCGGCACCATCCAGTGCGGCGTCCAGCCGTAGAACACGATCCAGCGCTCGTCTCTCGCGGCGGCGTCGACTTCACTGAGCATGCCGGGTGTCGAGGAGGACATGCCTTCCCAGTTGCCGAGGCCGTAAGTGTTGGCCTCAATGGCGCTGTTCAGCATGTCGGTCACGTTGGAGCCGCTCTCGATGCTGTAGACGGTATAACCGAAGCGCTCGGCGACTTCAGGGTCCGCCAGCTGCTCGGCGCTGGTAATGCCGGCCTCATAGACGTAGCCCGGCACGGCGAAGCCCATGCGCGCGCCGCTGATATTGCTGCCCAGGTCGACGATGGTGCCCTTGGCCATGGCGGCGTCGTAGATGGTGGTCTGGGACGGCATCCAGCCGGCCAGGAAAACATCGCTCTCGTTGGTTCCGAGCGTCTGATAGGCCACCGTTGAGCTGAGCTCCTGCTTGTCGGCGGTATACCCCAGCGGCTCGATGAGCTGTGAGAGCATTTCGCTCTTGACGGTGACACCGGGCCAGGGCGGCACGACGATCCGCAGCGTATCGTCACGGTCGCCGGCGGCGGCCAGGGCCTGGCCGGCCAGGCTCAGCCCTGCCAGCAGGGTCAGGCTGATGGCGGTCAATCGGAACATTTTCATATCGTTGTATCTCCTTTGCGGTTGGCCGGCCGCCGGGTGGCGGTCACGGTGTCATCGGTCTTGCGAGGCCGGTTCGGGCCTCGCAAGACCGGGTTGGAGGTTATGCGTTTCTGGGGATCAGCCCGTTAATCCACCAGCTAATCCACCAGTTCGGGCAGGCCATCGAAGGGCGTCCGGGCCAGCACGCGCTCGACCATCGGCACGAAGGTATCGAGTGGCAGGGTGTCGTAGTCCTTATCGAAACTGGTCTGATCCCACTCGTCACAGAAGCGCACGGTGCGCTCGAACGCCGGGTGGTCGCGGTAGGCGTCACGGGCGTGTGGGTCGAGCCCGAAGAAATGGCGATAGTGATAACCCTGGAAGAGCTCGTGGTGGCGAATCATCCAGGTGTTCAGCGGGTCGATGAACGGCTCGAGGATGCCGGCCGCGATCTCGGCATGGTTGGCCGGCGACAGATCGTCGCCGATGTCATGCAGCAGCGCGCAGACCACCATTTCCTCGTCGGCGCCGGCCCGCAGGGCGCGGGTCGCGGTCTGCAGGCAGTGCTCATAGCGATCCACCGGGTAGCCATGGTGGTCGCCATGCAGGCGCTCCAGATGCACAAGCACCCGGCGGCTGGCATCGGCCTGATAGGCCCTGAAGTGTGAATCGATCAGGGCCCATTCCTCGCGGCGGCTCTCATCGAAGCGACGAAAGCGGGCTTGGGTCATCGTGGCTGAGTGGTCGGCGGTATGGCTCATGCAGTGGCTCCTAGCGATGTGGACAGCTGGTCGCGCAGCACCAGGCGGCGGCTCGCGGTGCTGTCCTGATCGACGTAGCCCTGGCGCATGTGACGGACGCCGTTTTCCAGATGGAAGGATGTGCGCCCATGGAGCAGGCGGTAGTTGTCCATGATCAGCATCTGGCCGGCTTCGAGCTTGATGTTCAGGGTCAGGGCTTCGGACGTGATCAGCCGGTAGAAGGCCTGGCGTGCGGCGTAATAGCGGCGCAGTTCAGCACCGGGCCGGGCCGAGACGCGCTCGGTACGGTTCGAGAAGCGCACCCGCATCAGGTGGTCCTGGCCGTCGAGCTCGATCAGCGGGCCTTCGCTTTCAAGGCGAGTGGTCTCGTCGTGATAGCAAAACCCCGGCGTCACGCGGGTCAGGCAGGCGAAGGCCTCCGGGTCTTCCTCGCGCAGGCGCTGCGCCGCGCTGAAACCGTCGACCAGGGTGTTGTCCCCGCCGCCGGCGGCGTTGGCCAGGCAGTGCAGCCAGACAAACCCCGGGATGGGATCGCGATAAGGGTTGTCGGTATGGGGTTCGAGCCCGCGCTGGGTCATGGTCAGGTCATAGGCATTGGCGACCGATTTGACGTCGGCGACGCCGCCCCAGTTGGTCCGCCGCAGCGGGCCGATGCGCGCCATCAGGGTCTGCATGCCTTCCGCTTCGTCAGGCACTCCATCCACCCGCACGAAGCCGAAGCGATGCAGATTTTCCAGTAGCTCGAGCAGGGCGCCGTCATCGTTTACCGCTGCGGAAAAAGCGCTGTGGGGAATATCACTCAAGCGTGAATCCCACAGACGACGCTCGGCGAATTCGTCGCTCGGCGTGACTTCTTCGTTCAGGGCCGCCAGAGAAAAGCAGCTTTGGTGACCGTCGCTGAAACGAATATCGAGCCGGTCGCCTTCGGCAGTGGCCGTAAGGATCGCCAGGTCCAGCGGCAGATCGGCGGCCTCGATCAGGCGCTGTCCGGTCTGCGGGTCGAGCGTGTCGGCATCCGGGGCGCGCTCTCGCAGCCACAGGGCATCCAGCTCGAGATCCTTCCCGTCGTAGTGGAGGTGAAGCTGCTGACCGTCGGCTGACTGGCTGAGATGACCGCTGATGCTCATGACACTGGGTTCTCCGTTGGGGGGCGATGGCCCCGTTGCTTGAGGACTAGGGACTTACCCTAACGCCGGCCTGTGGCGGCTATTTGATTTTTTTCGCCTTATTCATGATATAAATGGCCCCATGCCTGATACCACTTGGCCCTATGTAAGGCCCGATTCGCCCCCGTTGCTGGCACCTGATGATGCTGAGCTCACCCTCAACGTGTGGCTGGTGCCCAGGTTCTCGATGCTGACGCTGTTCTGTCTGCTCGAGCCCCTGCGGGTCGCCAACCGGTTCGGTCGTGACCTCTTCGCCTGGCGGCTGCTGTCCTCCGACGGGCAGGCGGTGGTGGCCAGCAACGGCGTGCGTATCGATGTGGATGGGCGGCTCGATAGCCTGTGTCAGGATGCTCGTCGGGATCATCTGGCTTCGGAGAGTCGCCTGATGGTGGTGGCCTCCTACGAACCGGAAGCCACCGTCGAGGCCGAAGACCGGGCGGTGCTGAGGCGGCTCGCGGCTCATGGGGCCTGGCTGGGAGGGCTCGACACGGCGCCCTTCATCCTGGCCCGGGCCGGGGTGCTGAATGGCTATCGGGTGGCCATGCACTGGGAGAGTGTGCCGGCCTTTCGTCAGGAGTTCCCTGAGCTTGTGGCGAGCTCGGCGCTCTACGAATGGGAGTATGACCGCCTCACGGGGTCGGGGGGCGCGGCCGGCATCGATCTGATGCTGTCATGGGTCGAGCGGCGCTATGGGCCGTCACTGGCCGATGCCGTGGGGCGACAGATCGGCTATCAGCGAGGCGAGGGTACTGCAACGAGCCGCGAGCGCCGCGGTGATCCGTCGCTGCCGCGCAGCGTGGTGCGGGCCCTGGCGGTAATGGAGGCCAACCTGGCGCAGGCGCTGGATATCCCCGAGATCTGTCGGCTGGCGGGGCAGTCTCAGCGTCAATTGACGCGCCAGTTCGCCGCCCACTTCGGCGAGACCCTCAAGCAGTGCTATCTCGGCATGCGCCTAGACCTCGCCCAGCGCATCCTCGCCGATAGCTATTCCAGCGTGACCGAGGCGGCCTATGCGGCCGGTTTTTCTCACCTGGCCCACTTCTCGAGGGCCTATCGCCAGCGTTTCGGCGAGCCGCCTCGCGCCACGGCGATGCGCGGGACCAAGTCCTGACGTCAGGCCGAGGCAGGCATGGGGTGACGAGTCGCGGGCCGTGTCGTGTCTGGCAGCGCTAGGTAGAGGCGTCCGGGTTGCCCGCTTAGTCAGTGACGGCGGGCGCACAGGGTGAGCAGGTCGTCGGCGAGATCGTCGGCAAGCTCATGGAGCTCGGCGGCGCTGATCGGCCGTTCGGCGTGGGCGCGCAGGCCCATGACTATCGCCTGATAGCGGCGTGCCAGGCGAGCCGGCTGCCCAGCAGAGGCGTTGTCTGTTCGTTCCTCGACCAGTTCACCGGCGTCACGGGCGGCCTCGAAGACCTGCGTGAAGCGCGCCGCCATGCCGTCCAGCAGCTCCTGGGCGAGGCGGGCGTTGGCTTCCTCGGCTCCAAGTTCCAAGAGCGTCTTCACCAGCAGGCAGGCGTGGCAGGGGCGTTGCATGTCGCGAAGGCCGCCGAGGGTTCGCAGGTAGTCGGCCAGCCCGCCCAGCGGCGAGGGGTTGGCGGCCAGCGTGCGCTCGAGCTCCACCAGCCCCTGGCGGCCATAGCGTGCGAGTACCTCGCCAAACAGCCGCTCCTTGCTGCCGAAACTCGCATAGATGCTGCCCGGACGCATGTCGAGCGCACCTTCGAGATCCTTGAGCGAGGCGGCGTGATAGCCCTTGCGCCAGAACAGGGCAAGGGCCTGATCCAGGGAATGCTGGCGGTCATGGCGAGTCTGGCGTGGCATGAAGCGTCCTTTCGACCGTAAGTCGGCCGGATGAATCTTGAGTGAGCGCTCAAATTTTATCTTGAGTGATCGCTCAAAGCCAGTTAGCCTGAGGACACATCTACGGCAGGTAGCGTCATGTCCTGATTTGAGTGATCGCTCAAAAATGAGCTCGGCGCTTCTCTGCTCCATCTATTCGTGACCCAAGGCAACGAGGTAATACATGAGCTCCTATACCCTGCACGACAAGACCACGGCCCCCGCGGAAAGCCAGCCGCTGCTCGAGAATTCCATCAATGCCTTCGGCATGATCCCCAACCTGCACGCGGTGATGGCCGAGGCGCCGGGCCTGCTCGAGGGCTATCAGCAGCTGCACCAGCTGTTTATCGACTCGAGCTTCGATGCCGACGAGCTGACCGTGGTCTGGCAAACCATCAACGTCGAGCACGAGTGCCACTACTGCGTGCCGGCGCATACCGGTATCGCCAAGTCGATGAAGGTCGACGATGCGATCACTGAGGCGCTGCGTAACGAGACGCCGCTGCCCAGCGACAAGCTTGAGGCGCTGCGCACCTTCACTCTGGCCATGGTGCGCAATCGTGGTGAGGTCGATGCCTCCGCGGTCAACGACTTCCTGGCCGCCGGCTATACTCGCCGTCAGGTGCTGGAAGTGGTGCTGGGCCTCGCCCAGAAGGTGATGAGCAACTACACCAACCATCTGGCCGAGACGCCCGTCGATGAGCCGTTCAAGGCCTTCGAATGGCACAAGGTGAGCTGATCCGCGCCTGGGCGAAAACGTAACGCTCAGGCTCTGGATCAGGAACAAGAAAGGCCCGCTCTAAGGAGCGGGCCTTTTGCATGGGCGGGCCTTGGTCGGCCGCCCTTTTTGCTACGGTCAGCCCGATGACCTGGCTCAGGAGGCGTAGGCTCCGGCCGCATAGGTTAGCTCGTAGCTGTGGCTGTAGATCTCGAGGATATTGCCGAACGGGTCTTCCATGTAGACCATGCGGAACGGCTTCTCGCCGGGGAAGTACTCGCGCACCGGCATGCGCTGCTTGCCGCCGGCGGCCACGATGCGCTCGGCGAGGCCTTCCACGTCCGGGTCTTGGACGCAGAAGTGGAAGACACCGGTCTTCCAGTACTCGAAGTTGTTCCCCGGGGTTTCTTGGCCCTTGAACTCGAACAGTTCGACACCGACCCGGTCGCCGGTGGACATGTGGGCGATGCGGAACGAGCCCCAGCCCGGGCCGAACACATCGGAGCACATCACGCCGATGGCGGAGTCGTCTTCGACGATGGTGGTCGGCTCCATGATCACGTACCAGCCGAGGACTTCGGTGTAGAACTTGAGGGCGGCTTCGACGTCGGGGACTGAGATGCCGATGTGGGAAAAGGTGCGGGGATAGACCTGAGTCATGGTGATGTCTCCTGCCAATAGGCGAAGGGAAGTGAACGCCTTGCATGCTAGGCGCAGACGGCCATAATAAGAACCACCATGCCGTTGTGATAACGATAAGAGATGCTTATGCTTCAGCCTCAGTGGCTGCGTACCTTCGAGGCGCTGGTGGAGCTTGGCAACTTCACCCGCGCCGCCGAGCGCCTGGACCTGACGCAGGCCGCGGTCAGCCAGCACATCAAGCACCTGGAGGCCCGGCTCGGGCCGCTGGTGCTGCGCCAGCCCCGCGGCCTGGAGCTGACCCCGGCGGGGCATGCCCTGCTCGACTACCAGCGGGAGATGCAAGCCGCCGATCAGCGCCTCACGCAGCGTCTGGCGGGGGATGATGCCAGCCAGGGTGAACTGTCGCTGATCACGCCGGGCAGTATCGGTCTTGCCATCTATCCCCACCTGCTGGCACTGCAGCACGAGGCGCCGGGGCTCGCGATCCACCATCGCTTCGCTCCCACCGCCGAGGTCATCGACGCCGTGCTGGATAATCGCGAGGAACTGGGGCTCGCCACCCAGCGCCCGGAGGACCCGCGCCTCGCGGTGTCGCTGTTTGCCAAGGAGGCGCTAGAGCTGGTGGTGCCAGCGGACGTCGAGATTGCAGGCTGGGATGATCTGGAAAGGCTCGGCTTTATAGACCACCCCGACGGCCATGACATGGCCACCCGGCTGCTGAGCCGGCGCTTTCCTGGCAACCCAGGCGTGGGGCGTCTGCCCCGTCACGGTTTCACCAACCAGATCGGTTTGATCCTCGAGCCGGTGTCCCAGGGGCTCGGCTTCAGCGTGCTGCCCCGCTTTGCCCGGGAGGCCTACCCGCATCCCGAGGCGATCCGGGTCGTCGGGGGCGAACCGGCGGTGGTCGATACCCTGTGGCTCCTGCATCGGGCCGAGTGGCCGCTGTCGGCGAGGGCCCAGCGCGCCGTCGAGCGGCTGAAGGCCCGGCTGGTCAGCGCGCCGTCAGCCTAGCGGCGAGAAGCCGATGCCTTCGACAAAGCCCTCGAGGGCATGGCGGCCGGCGATCGAGTTGCCGTAGCCGTCCAGGCGCGGCGACCACACGCAGATGCTCATGCGCCCGGGCAGGATGGCGATGATGCCGCCGCCCACGCCGCTCTTGCCGGGCAGGCCGACCCGCCAGGCGAAGTCGCCGGCGGCGTCATAGAGGCCGCAGGTCAGCAGCAGGGCATTGAGCTGGCGGGTCTCCACCGGCGAGACCACCTGGCTACCGTCCAGCGGATTGACGCCGCGGTTGGCCAGGAAAGCCACGCTTTGCGCCATCTCCACGCAGTTCATCGCCACCGAGCAGCCATGGAAGTAGGTATCGAGCACCGTCTCGACGTCGGCGTGCAGGTTGCCGTAGGCCTTCATGAGATAGGCCAGCGCCGCATTGCGGGCCTTGTGATCCATCTCCGAGCGGGCCACCCGTTCGTCGAAGCCGATGTCGTTGCTGCCTGACAGTCGCCGCAGATGCTCGCGCAGGGTGTACTGGGTCGCCACGATCCGCGATACCAGCAGGTCGGTGACCACCAGCGCGCCGGCGTTGATGAAGGGGTTGCGCGGCACGCCCTGCTCGACCTCGAGCTGCACCATCGAGTTGAAGGCCTGCCCCGAGGGTTCGCGGCCGACCCGTGACCAGATCTCCTCGGATTCGAGACGCTGCATGGCCAGCACCAGCGCATGTACCTTGACGATGGACTGGATCGAGAAGCGCGTGTGGGCGTCACCTGCGACCTGCACCCGGCCGTCGACATGACAGACCGCAATGCCGAAGTGATCCGGGTCGACCTCGCCGAGGGCGGGAATGTAGTCGGCGACCTTGCCCTCATTGAAGCAGCGAGGGGCGTCCTTGCTGAGGCGGTCCAGCAGTGCCTGAAGGGCATCGTGATCAAGGTCGGCGGTCATGTAGCCAGGGCTCCTCTTTTTTTAGAACGGTTGGTAAGAACGGTGCGAAAGAACGGTTGGCAAGGGTGGCAGGAATCGGCCAAAACGAATCATCGAAAAAAGGCGCATGAAACGCCAGAAAAGGCTGGGCAGTCTAGCCGATCCGGCAACGCTTCGATATTGAGCGGGCGTTCAGTGACATTTGAAGACCGACCGATGCGCCGGTATACTGCGCGGTTTTTCCAATCGGCTACCCGATTCCCGCTGGCCCTTGCAGGCCACTCCATCCGCCCCCTCGCCACGTCAGGAGGCTCCGTGAACGAAAGTCCCCTCTCGCTCGCGAACGCGTAACACTGCTCTGACATCGTCATCCCCGATCGTTTATCAGTGATCGCTCTTCTGACGTCATCGGCGTTGAAATGCTCGCTCATCCCGATTGCCATGCTTGCGGCTCCCGCTCGTCTGGGCGACGTGATGACATCCCAACCAAAGGCTCCCCATGACCCAACCTGACCATTCCATCCCATCAGAGACCAGCACCACCGGTTCGCGCCTGGGCGACCCGGTGGTGCTGGTCTTGAGCGTCGGCTTCATCGTCGCCTTCGTTGCCCTGTCGCTGTATGACATCGACATGGTCGCCAACGGCATCAGCGCCGGTTTCGCCTGGACCGCTCGTACCCTGGGCTCCTACTTCCAGCTGCTGCTGCTGCTGACCTTCTTCATCGGCATTGGCGTTGCCATGTCACCGGCCGGTGCCGCCAAGGTGGGCAATCTCCAGGCCCCGGAGATCAGCACCTTCAAGTGGCTGTCGATGATCATGTGCACCCTGCTCGCGGGCGGCGGCGTGTTCTTCGCCGCCGGTGAGCCGGTCTATCACTTCGTGGTCACCCCGCCGGCCTTTGACACCGAAGCAGGCACCGCTGATGCCGTCGCCGGCGCTCTGGCCCAGTCCTTCATGCACTGGGGCTTTCTGGCCTGGGCGGTGCTCGGCACCCTGACCGCCGTGGTGATGGCGCATGCCCACTACGTGAAGGGCCAGCCGATGCAGCCGCGCACCCTGCTCACCCCGGTACTCGGCGAGCGCCTGATGAGCGGCCCGCTGGGTGGCCTGGTCGACGCCCTGTGCGTGATCGCCGTGGTCGCCGGCACCGTGGGCCCGATCGGCTTCCTGGCCACTCAGGTCAGCTTCGGCCTGCATGAGCTGTTCGGCCTGCCGCAAGGCTACGGCACTCAGCTGGCCGTGCTGGCTGTGCTGGGCGCGATCTACGTCACCTCGGCGATGACCGGTATCCATCGCGGTATCCAACTGCTCAGCCGCTTCAACGTCTTCCTGGCGCTGGCGATTGCCGCGGTGATCTTCGTCTTCGGCCCGACTCTGTTCCTGACCGATGCCTTCACCCAGGGCTTTGGCACCTACCTGACCTCCTTCTTCTCGATGGCCACCATGACCGCCGAGACGGCGCCGGCCTGGTGGATGAAGTGGTGGACGGTGTTCTTCTTCGCCTGGTTCATCGGCTACGGCCCGCTGATGGCGATCTTCGTTGCTCGCATCTCGCGCGGCCGCACTATTCGCCAGATGATTCTCGCCGTGGCGGTGATGGCGCCGGTGGCCACTACCGTATGGTTCACCCTGCTGGGCGGCTCGGGCATCTTCTATCAGCTGACCGGTGTGATCGACCTGACCGAAGCGCTGAACAACTTCCAGTTCGACGTGGCGACCCTGACCGTGGCGCAGGCGCTGCCGGGTGGCTCGCTGATGGCGCTGGCGATCCTGCTGCTGACCACCATCTTCGTGGCCACCACCGGCGACTCGATGAGCTATGCGATCTCCGTGGTGGGTGCCGGCCATGACGCGCCGAACCCGCTGATCCGCGCCTTCTGGGGCATCGCCATGGCGATCATGGCGGCGATCCTGCTGTACATGGGCGCCGGCCAGATCAGCGCGCTGCAGCAGTTCATCGTGATCACCGCCATCCCGGTGTCGCTGGTGCTGCTGCCCTCGCTGTGGACCGGCCCGAAGGCTGCCTACGCGATGGCGCGCGAGCAGGGGCTGATCGACCAGCCGCGCACGCGCGAAGCCTGATCGACGCAGACGAACGCGTCGCTGCTTAGACGCTGCTGTTTGCCACGGCGTTTGTCAGCGAAGCGTGATAAAAAGCCGGCCCCGAGGGGCCGGCTTTTTTTATGGCCGCAACTTGGGGGGCTTGGCCGGGGTGACGGTCACTGGGGCAGGGACTTAAGAGAGGGGCTTAAGAGAGGGGCTTAAGAGCGCTACTTTTACGCCTTGCCGTGAGGCGCAGCGGCGGGTCTTGATATAGTGGTGAGCCCTATAGGCCATCGGACGGCGACCATGCCCCTGCTCGATCTGCTCTCTCCTTTGCCTGCCGGGCTCAACCTGGGCCTGGTGGCGCTGTCGATCCTGACCTCGATGATCTCGGCGAGCGCCGGCATCGGCGGCGGCACCCTGCTGATTATCGCCATGGCGCAGGTGATGCCGGCAGCGGCGCTGATTCCGGTGCATGGCATGGTGCAGCTGGGCTCCAATGCCGGCCGCGCCAGCATGACGTGGCGCCATATCGACCGCCGGGTGATCGCCGCCTTTCTGCCCGGGGTGGTGCTTGGCGCCTTGCTTGCAGCCTGGCTGCTGGTGCGCCTGCCTTCGGGCGTGCTGGAGCTCACCATCGCCGGCTTCGTGCTGTTCTCCTGCTGGGGGCCCGCGCCACCGGCCCGGGCGCTGGGGCGCGTTGGCACTATGCTGGCAGGCGCACTGACGACCCTATTGTCGAGTCTGGTGGGTGCCAGTGGCCCGCTGGTCGGCTCCTTTATCAAGCATTCCCAGTCCGAGCGAATGGCGCGAGTGGCGACCTTTTCCGCCTGCATGAGCCTTCAGCATCTCACCAAGGCGTTCGTGTTCGGGGTGGCCGGCTTCGTTTTCCATGACTGGCTGGGGTTGATGGTGGCAATGATCGCGGCGGGGCTCGCCGGCACCTGGCTCGGCCTGCGTCTGCTCAAGCGGCTCAGTGAGGCGCACTTCGACGGGCTCTTCAAGTGGGTACTGACCCTGCTGGCGCTGCGTCTGGCCTGGCTCGGCGTCGAGCGGTTGCTGGGCTGATGCGTCTAAGTTCCAGATGCCTCTCAGCTGCTTTCAAGTTCGTGCAAGAACTGTTTCAGCAAACTGTCCAATTGAGCGCGCTGTTCGTCGGTAAGAACCCCAGCCAGTGTTTCCTGCGTCTCAACATGGGCGCTAACCGCTTCGTCGATAAGCTCGCGCCCTTGCGGGGTGAGGGAAATCAGGAAACCACGCCCGTCCTCGGCATTCCGGACCCGCTCGACCAGACCGGCTTTTACCAGTTGGTCGATACGGTGCGTCATCGTGCCCGACGTGACCAAGGTCGATGCCATCAGGTCGCCAGGAGAGAGCGCATAGGGCGAGCCTGACCGGCGCAGGGTGGCCAGAACATCGAAGCCTGCAGCATTCAGACCGTATGCGGACCAGCTCTTTTCCATGGCACGCATTAGCAACTGGTGCAGCAACTTGATCCGTCCGATCGTGCCCATGGACGCAACCTCAAGGTCGGGTCGCTCTTGTCGCCATTGCGTAAGAATTTTTTCTATATGATCCATGCCGCTTAGACTTCCACGCGCTTATCTTGACGTCAAGATTTCGGAGGAATATCTTGAACTCAAGATATGCTCCCGGAGGGACGATGATGACGAGCGTGGCCACAAACAAACCTGAGCGCATCAGGACATGGTTACCCGCACTGCTAAGCCTCTTGTCCGGCGGAGCGCTGTTGGGTCTATCGACCAATCTGGCCAAAGTGGCGAGTGAGGCGCGCCTGCCGCCTTTGGCGATTCTGTTTTGGTCAATCGTCGGGGCAGCACTGATTTTGCTCGCGCTGGCCGCGCAACGTCGGAAGCTACCGCCAGTTAACGCTCGTACGCTTGAATACTACTGCGTGTCTGCGCTGGTAGGCGTGGCCGGCCCCAATCTCATCTTCTTCTCGGCGGTTCCGCATGTTGGAGCCGGCTTCGTCGCTCTCATCATCACATTGCCGCCGCTTCTGACCTATGTCGGTGCACTGGCACTCAAACTGGAAGTGTTCAAGGCGATACGTGCCACGGGGGTGGCGGCGGCTTTGGCAGGCGCCGGCGTTTTGGCTTCGGAAAAGCTGTCCTCGCCCGATGCAGATGTCTTCTGGACACTGCTGGCGCTTGTCGGGCCGGTCCTGCTGGCCATCGGCAATCTGTATCGCACACTGCGTTGGCCCCAAGGCGTATCCGGCGATGCACTGGCGCCGGGCATGCTAGTGGCTGCCGCCATGATGTTGCTGTGCGCCGGATTCTTGCCAGGATTCTCGCTGGCGATACCGATGGAGCAAGGCCTATCGTTCGTCCTGATCGCTATACAGTCCGCAGTTTTCGCTGGCATGTTCTTGTTGTTGTTCCTGTTGCAGAAAACAGGCGGGCCGGTCCTGCTGAGCCTGCTGGGATCTGTCGGTGCCCTTGTAGGCGTACCCGTCGCCATATTTCTACAGGGCGAAGCGCCCCCTGGGGGGCTGTTATTCGGTGCTGTTCTGATTGCCGCCGGCGTTATCCTGCTCACGCTTGGCAATAATCAGCGGGTTAACCCAAGCCCTTACCACCACGAAAGAAAAGCCGGATGAAAATCGCTGGATATGAAGTCACCGGTCAAGTTGGCAGCCGTATTGCCCTGGCGAAGGGGGGAGCACGTTCGGGCACGGCTATTTGCGTAGTTGGGCGTAACTGATCGACGCCAGTGAAGACGGTCACGCTGTTCTGCTTGATCAGGCCAAGGCGCTGAGATCAGTTCCCGATACCTAGGTGCCTGTTGTCCTGGTTCTCGGTGCTTGGGTTCTCTTTTCGATCACCAAGCGTTAGCCGCCCCGGGCATAGACACAGCGCCCCGCCACATAGGTCTGCTGCGGGGTGAGGGTGCGATCGAGCAGGGTCACATCGGCATCGAAGCCCACGGCCAGCCGGCCCTTGTGACCGTCGAGCCCCAGCACCCTGGCCACGTTGCCCGAAATCAGCTCCAGCGCCTGATCCAGCGTCAGCACCTGTTCGTGTACCAGGCGCCGCCAGTCGGCGATCAGGGTGGCGTTGCCCGCCACTCGCATGCCGATATAGCTACCCTGGGCGTCGAACTCGGGCAGGCTGCCATTGCAGTCGGAACTCATGGTGATGTGTTCGACCGGCACGCCACGTCGCAGCAGTCGCGCCACCGCGCCGAAGCCAGTCAGGTCGTCTTCGTCGGCATCGTCGAAGGCGGTCACATCCACGCAGGCCTTGAAGGTCAGCGCATAGTCGGCGGCCTCTTCTAAGAGGTCGCGATGGCGGTTTACATGGGTGGGAATCACCTGCTCGGCGGGAATTTCGGTCTCGGCGAGCAGCCGGCGCAGCGGCTCGAGCCCCCGCGCGCCGTCGCCGATATGGAAGTGGCAGATGCCGCGCTTGCCGGCCAGCATGGCGCCGACCCTCACTTCGCTGACCAGCCGCTCGATCTCGTCCTGCCGGGGTTGGCTCGAACGGTGATCCGAGATCGCGATCTCACCCAGGCCGATGATCTCGGGAATCCAGGCCAGGTCGCGTTGCAGGTCGCCGGTGAGGGTCGGCGGCGGCACGCGATAGGACCCGGTGTACATGTAGGCGGCGATGCCCTCGGCGCGCAGCCCACGCACCTTGGCCAGCAGGTCCGCCGGCGAGCGGCTGATGCCGTCGGTGCCGAGCACCCCCACCACGGTGCCGATGCCCATGGCGGCGATCTGGTGGGCGGTGATCTCCGGGCAGCGAGATCCGCAGCCGCCTTCGCCGCCCCCACCGGTCACGTGCACGTGCTGGTCGATGAAGGCAGGCACGGCGATCAGCTCCGGCGCCTCCACGACCTGCACCGGCCAGCCTGCCGGCACGTCCAGGTCATGCCCCAGCGCGGCGATGCGACCGCCGGCGATCAGGATCTCGTTGGCCTCGAGCAGCTCAGGAGCCTGGATGCTGCCCACGCGCAACAGGGTCAGTAGTCCCGCATCCGGGGAAGGGCCGGTCAGCATGGACGGTTGCCTCGTGAGGTATGGGGGGGATGGGTTTTTTCAGCGGGGTTTTCCCCCTCAGGGGCTTTATCTGTAGGGGGCGGGCTATCTGCTGCGCTGACGCTTTGCTCTGAAGTGTCCTTGGAATAGTCCTGGGCAGGCGCCTTGAGGCGTTCCTTGAGGCGCTCAAGTGTTCCTTCAATATCATCGATCAGCAGCACCAGCAGGTCGCCGTCGCTGGCTTCCTCGAAGGCTCGGTCGATGGCCTGCTCCTCTTCCAAGACGAGTTCGGTGTGACATGCTCGCGGCACTGAGGCGGCGCCGTCGCGCAACAGGCCGCCGGCTTCCCCCGGGGGGCGGCCGCGGGCGTCGGTCTCGCAGAGGATGACGACATCGAGCATCGCGGCCAGCCGCGCGCCCAGCTCGAAAAGGTCCTCATCGCGGCGATTGCCCGGGGCGCTGGCCACGCCGATGCGTCGCTTGGCGGGTAGCGCGCTGACCAGTTCGGCCAGTGCGTCGAGAGCCGGCACGTTATGCCCGTAGTCGATCAGCACCTTGAGGCCAGCGGCCTCGATCAGGTTGGTGCGCCCGGGGTTCTGGCTGGGCGTCGGGTGGAAGGTGGACAGGCCCATGCGGATATCGGCAGGCGACAGCCCCAGGGCAAAGGCCGCGGCGCTGGCGGCCAGGGCGTTGGCGACATTGAAGCGGGCGTGGCCCTCGAAGGTGATCGGCACGTCGGCGACGGGGATGACCTCGGCTTCGACCCGGCCCTGACGCATGACCAGGTTGCCTTGGTGGACAGTGAAGGCCACCCCCTGATTGTGAACATGCTGACGAATGGCCCGTGAATCCGGGTTCAGGGTAAAGAGAATGCTGTCGCCCCGCGCACATTCCAGGGCGGCCAGCACCCGTGGGTCATCGGCATTGATGACGGCGGTGCCCTCCGGGCGGATGGCGTCGATCACCACCGACTTGCAGCGCGCCAGTTCGTCGAGGGTATGAAGGTCATGCTCGCCGAGATGATCGCTTGCGATGTTGAGCAGCACGCCCACGTCGCAGGCATCGAAACCGAGCCCGCGGCGCATGATGCCGCCCCGCGCCACCTCGAGTACCGCGCACTCCACCGTGGGCTCGCGCAGCACGATCGTGGCCGCCAGCGGGCCGCTGTAGTCGCCGCGCATGATGACGTGGCTGTCGATCTCGATGGCGCCGGTGCAGGCCATGCCCACCTTGCGGCCCACCTGGCGCAGAAGATGCGAGAGCAGGCGCACCGTGGTCGTCTTGCCGTTGGTGCCGGTGACCGCGACGATGGGGATGCGCGCATCGCTGCCGCTGTCCGGAAACAGCATGTCGATGACCGGCTGGCCGACATCCCGGCCCTGGCCGTGGGTGGGCGACAGATGCATGCGAAAGCCGGGCCCCGCGTTGACCTCGACCACGGCCGCGGATTGCTCCTCCAGCGGGCGAGTCAGGGTCTCGGCGAGCAGGTCGATGCCGATGATGTCGAGTCCAATGAGTCGCGCGATGCGCTCCGCCACATAGCGCACCTCCGGGTGCACATCGTCGGTCACGTCGGTGGCGGTGCCGCCGGTGCTCAGGTTGGCGGTGGGCTTGAGGAAGACGATCTCGTCTGCGGCAATCACGCTCTCAAGGTTCAGATGCTGCTGACTGATCATCCGCCGCGACTGCTCGTCCAGCTCGATCTGGGTAAGCAGATTCTCATGGCCAACGCCGCGTCTTGGGTCGGCGTTCTCCCGGTCGATCAGTTCCTTGAGCGTGGCCTTTCCATCGCCGACCACATGGGCCGGACGTCGCCGGGCGGCGGCCACCAACTGGCCATTAATAACCAGCAGGCGGTGATCCTCGCCGCTGATGCACTGCTCGACGATCACCGAGTGATGGCGTCGAGCGGCGATGTTGAAGGCGTCGCATAGCGCCTGGTCGTCCTCGACGCTGGTGCTCACGCCGCGACCATGGTTGCCGACCAGCGGCTTCACCGCCAGGGGGTAGCCGATGCGCCGCGAGACCTCGAGCGCCTCATCGACGGTGGAGCACACCTCGCCCTTGGGCACCGGGATGCCGGCATCGCCGAGCAGCTGCTTCGTCCATTGCTTGTCATCGGCGATGCTGTAGCCAATCAGGTCTGTTTGGCAGGTCACGGTTGCCTGAATGCGCTGCTGGCGGTGGCCATGGCCCAGTTGGAGGTAGCTGCTGTCGTCGGTGAGGCGCATATAAGGAATGCCACGACGCTCGGCGGCCTCGATGATTGCGGCGGTGGAGGGCCCCAGCATGTGCGCGTCGCGCACCACCTTTAGGCGGTCGATGATCGCCTGAATGTCGATCTCGAGGCCATGGAAGAGGCGGCGGACCAGCTCGACGGCCTCCACGCCGGCCGCCAGGCCGCTGGCCTCGTCGCGGTAGCGGTAGACGACGTTGTAGATCCCGGCATCATAGCTGTCGATGGTCTTGCCGTAGCCCACCGAGAAACCGATCAGGTTCTGCAGCTCGATCGCCACATGCTCGACCACGTGACCGGCCCAGGTGCCTCGTGCCAGGCGCTCCAGGAAGCCGCCGGGGCGACCGACCGAGCAACGGTGCCCCTGCAGAGTCGGCAATAGCTCGCTGAGTCGCTCGGCGATGCCGGGCACGGTGTCGCTGGGGCGATGCTCCAGATCGCCGATGTCCAGGCGCATGAAGATGGTCAGATAGCGACTGTAGTAGTTGGGGCCGCGCAGTGCCCGGTGCTCGAGAATATTCATAGTGTGTTTGCCAGCACGGCGCCGAGCGCCTCGGGGACCAGGTAGCGTCGCGCCCCGAGATCGAAACCGTGGCCGCTGACCAGGGCATGCAGAATCATGTGCTCGATGGCTACCGGCTCTCCCATCGACAGCTCGGCGATATTGGAGCTCGCCAGATCACGGCTGTCGATCAGGATGACGTGCCCCGAGCCGATCGCCTCGATAATGCCGTGAGGGTGGATGATCACGCCGGCATCCTCGCCGATGCCCACGCCCAGGTGCTCGGGGTTGCTCGCGCCGACCTCCATCAGGCGTGTGAAGCGGCCGCGCTCGAGGAAATGGCTGTCGATGATCAGTCCCTCGGCAAGCCCCAGGCCGAAGGTCATGTTGACGGCGCCCTTGCGCAGCGCATCCGCGGCGGCACCGTTGTAGATCATGGTGCCCGGCATCGCCGCGGCACCGGCACTGGTGCCAGCCACTACCGCACCGGCCGCCAGGCGCTCGCGAATGGCCTGCAGCGTGGCCGAGCCGCCCATCACATGGGTCAGGCGCAGCTGGTCGCCGCCGGTGAAGAAGATGACGCCGCTCTGCTCGATCAGCCGCACCGTTTCGGGGTGCCCTGCCTGCTGGCGGTCCTTGATGTCCAGCGAATGAATGCGGCTCGCCCCCAGGCGCGTGAAGGCCGCCTCGTAGTCGGGCAGCACCTGGTCGGGGATGCCGCTCGCCGTGGCGATGACCGCAACCTCATGGTTATCCGCAGGGGCCAGGGCAAACACCCGCGTCAGGATTTCGAGGTCCGAGGTTCTGTCCTCGGCCCCTCCGATGGCCACCAGATGGCCGGATACCGAGCCGAGAGAAGCAGTCATGGTCCTTTCGTCGCCAAGCGACGCTTTTGAGAAAGTGGTCTAGATCACTCTCGAGTTGGCTCTTGAGCAGGGACTTGAGCAAGTGCATGAGCAGGTTCTTGAGCAAGTGCTTGGGATGGCGCTTGATAAGGCCGCGAAAAGCGGCTGAGCACGTTTGTAAGCGATGCGCGCACGGGTCATAGATCGCACGGCGTTGTACATGAAGCTTAGCTGTTTATTCAGCGTAGTTTATTCAGCATAGTCGTCGTCAGGCTTCACACCCCGTCGATGGCTTGCTCCTCTCGAGAGAGCCCGCCATGATGAGTGATCCTTGCTCATGGCGATCTTCAGCCGATCTCTTCATCAGCCCAGTATCAGCCCAGTCTCCTCGCCACCCCATTCCCGATGAATCCAGTCTCTTGATCAGACCTCTCGCCATGCATTCCGCTCACTCCAGCTTTTCACCTTCAAACGCGTCTTCCTCAGGCCCTGTTTCCTCAAGTTCTGTTTCCGCAAATCCGGGGCCCTCAAGTACCCTGCCTGAGCGCTTGGGTTTCCTGCTGCTGCCGCGCTTCTCGATGATGGCCTTCTTCTCGGCGGTGGAGCCGCTGCGCATCGCCAATCGCATCAGCGGGCGGCCGCTGTTCGACTGGACGCTGATCAGCGAGGACGGCGGCCCGGTGACTGCTTCCAACGGCATGACCCTGCTTGCCGACCAGTCCATCGAGGCCGTCCATCATCTTCCGACGCTGGCCGTCTGCAGTGGGTTTGATCCCGAGGCGCACCAGAGCCGCGCGATCACCCGCTGGCTTAACCGCCTGGGGCAGGGCGGCTGCGTACTCGGTGGGCTGGATACTGGCTGCTTCGTGCTGGCCGCGGCAGGTTTACTGAAAGGGGAGCGGGTGACCCTGCACTGGGAGAGCCTGCCGGCATTTCGCGAGCGCTTCCCATCGATCGCCACTAGCGATGAGCTGTTCGAGCTCGGCGTGCGGCGGTTTTCCTGTGCGGGGGGCGCCGCGGCCATGGACATGGCGCTGGAGGTGATTGCCCGTCGCCACGGCCAGCAGTTGGCCATCGACGTTTCCGAGCAGCTGATTCATGAGCGCATGCGCACCCGCCGCGACCAGCAGCGCATGACCCTGGCGCGGCGACTGGGCACCCACCGGCGGCATCTGGTCGATGCCGTGGCGCTGATGGAGCGCCACCTGGAAACGCCGCTGACGCTTGCGGGGGTGGCCGAGCGCTGCGGTATTTCATCCCGCCAGCTACAGCGCCTGTTCGAGCAGGAACTGGGCTCGACGCCCCGGCGCTGGTACCTGCGGCTGCGCCTTGAGCGCGCCCGCCAGCTGCTGGCCGAGACCGATCTGGATATCCTTTCCGTGGGGCTGGCCTGCGGCTTCACTAGCGCCTCGAGCTTCTCACGGGCCTTTCGCCAGCACTTCGCCAAGGCCCCGCGGCAGGTGCGCGAGGAGTGAGCGGGCTTTGTTGGTCCGCGTAACGGTTGTCGGTGTGGGAGAACCGGCCTCTCAGAGGGCTGCGTTTATCGTTGATGATGAGCCGATGGGGGAGGCGGCGCTCCCTACTGGCTATATGTGTGGTCCGAAATACTGTGGTTGTTCTATGAATTCAGGCGCAGAAGGTTGTTTGGTGCTGCGAAGCAGCATTTGATAGAACCGGTTGTTACATGCCCACAAGGCCGGTCCAAAGATGCATGGAGGCGCGCCGCTGTGACTCTGATTGGCCTGCGCGGATAAACACCTCAAGCATGACTTCTTCCGCTACGCCCAATGCCCAAGCCGCATGCGCTGCATTGAGCTGATCGTAAGCGGACGTATCAGCTAGACCCTCAATGTGCAGCCCAGGAATCGCTATAGTCTCGTGCGAGCTCTGGAAATGCATTAGTTTGTTGCGCAGCTGACGCAGCGCTTCAAATTCGCTCCAGACGTGGTCACCATGTTCCGATCCTGCGTGAGGCAGGAGTGGGAGCCACTTAGTAATCTTCCTAGCCAACGGCTTTCTTTTGTTGAGGTCTTGCGTAACGAGACTGCCGGAATCGCCCAGCTTTCGTTCGCTAACGAGGACCCTGAAAAAGCAGTTCAGAAACGCTTCGACTAGTGTGACGCAGAGGAATACGACCGTCGCGGCGTCTTGACGAGCGAGAGAAGGGTCGTCCGCTTGCTCAGCACGAGCCACTGCGCGACGTACCGCAAACGAGTAGTTCCATATCATCTTATTCGGTGAAGAGAGTGCCATTTCCATTATAAGATCCCTATGTCCTTGTAACGCTAAACTCTGCGGGAGATTTGGAGCGCAGCTGATAACTTTTCCGTCAGCAGCACCTTGTTAGGGATGACTATAGCCACATCACATAATCCAAGGGACTTACCCTTGGGTCTCCAATGTCTTCAATATTTACAGCCCCGAGTTCGGCGGTCTCAATGACCAAGTGCAACACGTAACCCATCAGGTACGGTGTTGCCATGACCTACTGCTACCGCCATCTCACTGCTGAAGACCGAGCTGCCATCATGATGATGCGAACGACTCACTCGATC
>Ga0209300_1000265_pt1 | contig 30853 bp, 29 predicted proteins | sample Shrwel_input2_RT_FD_187535 | JGI IMG/M metagenome (GOLD analysis project Ga0209300, IMG submission 187535) | Subsurface microbial communities from deep shales in Ohio, USA - Utica-3 well 1 S input2 RT (SPAdes) (version 2) ... | reverse complement strand
ACCCTGTCCTCCAAGTCGGTGGTCGCCGAGACGACCCGCAGCGCCGTGGAGCTCAAGGTGCTGATCGAGCAAATGCGCGAACAGATCCAAAACATTGAGTAATGTCCGCGGGCATCCATCAGCATCCATATCCCTCTGTTTTTATAGGGGAAAAAGGGAAGGCTTGTCTACAGATGTCTACGAACATCTAGCTTAAGCCACCGCCAATTGGGGAGTACAATGGGGAGTACATCGGCTTAATCCCCACCCAAAAGGCACTTTTTCCAAAATGCACTCCCCACTTCAAACGATAACTGCCAGCTTTCGCCGCCCCTGTGGCGAGAGCCACCTCCTGCCACCCTGGCGACCTAAACAATACAATCAAGGAGTTGCGCTTCACCCACCCTTTTTTCAGTCACGAATTCAAACGATTGTTTCAAATCTATTAGCAATGATCTCTGGGAGGGGTGATGGGTAGCTTCACTACCAAGAAGGTCCAGGCCTTGATCAAGGACGGCACCCCGGGCCGCTATAGCGATGGCAACGGTCTGTACCTGATGATTCCCAAAAGGGGAGCTCCCTACTGGATGCATCGGTACACGCTCGCCGGAAAGCGCCGTGAGCTGACATTGGACAAGTGCGCGGACCTCTCCCTGGCAGAGGCCCGCGAGCAGGCGGTAGAGGTTCAGAGGGCCATCCGCAAGGGCGTCGACCCCGTCGAAGAGCGCAAGCGTGAAGAGCAGGTCGCCATCCACACCGTCAAGGAGCTGTTCAGCGACTGGCACCAAGACCTGGAGAAGCGCCTCAAGCACCCCAACATCCCGAAGCGGATATTCGAGAAGGATATCGCGCCCTCCATCGGACACCTCACCCTGGATAGCGTCACCCCCATGGACGTGCGGACCATCGTCAGGAAGATCGCCGGAAGTGGCCGCCCGGCCATCGCGAACGACGCCCTGATGTACCTGAAGCAGCTATTCAATCACGCCATCAAGCTGGGCCTACTTACTTACAATCCGGCAGCGGCTTTCAACGTCAACGATGCAGGTGGCATAGAGAAAAGCCGCGACAGGGCTTTTAGCCTCGATGAGATTCACCATGTCTTCCGAGTCTTCAGAAAAAGCAGTGACAGTTTCAGCCGCGACAACTATCTCGCTTGCTCGTTGCTGCTTGTACTAGGAGTACGCAAGACCGAACTGACAGAGGCCCAGTGGTCAGAATTCGATCTGAAGAAAGGCCGGTGGGAGTTATCCGGTGAGCGCAGCAAGACCGGCAAAGGAATCATCATTCCCCTCCCCCCGCAGACCATTGACTGGCTGGAAGAGCTCAAGATCCGTGCCTGCGGATCGGCTTATGTGTTTCCTTGCCGCCGCAGCAGTAAGCGACCTCACATGGGCAAGGACACACTCAACCGTGCTATTGCTAAGCTATTCGGCAAGGAACCAGGCCAGAAACCGCAGCCAGAAAACAGGATGGGTGATATCGCAGAGTTCACAGTGCACGACCTACGGCGGACCTGCCGCAGCCTGTTAGCTGCCGCTGGCGTGCCGGGGCATGTCGCGGAGCGCTGTCTGAACCACAAGCTCAAGGGTGTGGAGGGCATCTACGACCGACACGACTACTTTGATGAAAGGAAAGAGGCCTTGACCAAAGTGGCAGAGCTCGTTGAGCCTGCCATCAACGGAGTTCAAAGTAAGCACTTGGAATGCCGTGAGCAGAAAGTGTCAGGATAAATGCACTTCAGTGTTTATAGTGAGTCGTTCTGGTCGAGACTTTTCATCGAGTTTAAAAAAGCGCCTCATTACTCGACAATATTAGAAAAAAGGATATCTATGTTCACCAATACATCATTAAACATGATCAAGTTGGCACCGAACAGCTACCACGAGGGGCGGGAACACCAAGCCCGTGACGGTCATCGCCACCTTAAATTCGCAATCCCGGCGACGATAGTCGATCATAAGAAAGACATGCCTCTCTCCACCGGAATGCTTCTTCTTTATCCTTTCTTACATGCAGGATTATCACTATTCTAGATATACTGATAGGCAAATACTGATCGAGCATCACGCAGCGTAAACTTCGTTTAGATTATACCATCGCACCGACAAGTTAAGTAGCAAAGACACTGACGTCCTTGATAGCTGTATGGTTAATCAGATCGGCAATCTGCGAAAGCCGAAGGAACCCAAGCAGCATAGTACACACCCTACCTTCGAGAGCGTTATGGACGACAACAATCGACAGGCACCATCGGGCAAAAATGTCCAAGCCGCACGCATTCAAATGATCACAAGCTTCCAATTATAACAAAATCGCAATGCAGCCGAGCCAGCCCATTAATCATCGCACTACTTACAAAATGACTTGGAGTGGCTCGCCGGCATCGTTCTATTTCCAGTATTTTTTCTATCACCCAACCTAAGTTAAAAGTCATTCGCATTTAATCGAAGATCGCTCACTGCCTATATTTAACGTCAGCGTGAGCCTCGTCAATATCGCCACCTTCTATGTCCAGCTTATTCAAAGCTTCCAAGGTGACGGCTCGACTCAAACGAAGATTCATGTTGTCCCCAAACTCGGCTAGAGAACGTTCTGTGAGCTCTAAGCTGCGCTGAAAATATTTCCCAGCATTAGTAATATTGCCCGCATCCCTTTCCAAAGCCGCTATACATGCCAAAGTGAGAGCCAAGCTACTAAGTCGAGAAGGAGTCTCACCAAACCCTTCCAACAGTCTCTCTTCGATATCCAACCTACGTTGATAACCCGATAGAGCCCGACTAATATTACCAGCCTCCTTGTCTAAGCTCGCCACACTACCTACAATTCTAGCAAGAAACTCCAGCCTCTCGGAGGTCTCACCAAACTTGATTATCAGCCTCTCCGTGACATCCAATATACGCTGATAGCCACCACGGGCTCGGTCAATATTTCCGCCTTGCCATTCAAGATCGGCCAGAAAAACCAGGAAGCTAGACAGGTCATTCAATCGATCAGGAGTCTCGCCAAATTCTTCAATAAGTTGCTCCATGATCTCCAAACTTCGCTGATAACCTGCCCGGGCACGTTCAATATTATCGTCTCTCCAGTCAAGGTCGGCCTGAAGCTTTAGGGTCATGGATAGATCATGAAAATGATCAGGGCTCTTTCCATACTTCAGCAATATATCTGAGATACTCCCGTCAATAAGTAGCTTCGGTGTCTCGCCAAACACGCCCAGAAGTTTCTCAGTGATTTCCGAGGCATATGGAAAATCATTGGACGTGAAGAGCACCTCCAACTGTTGTTCCTCGGTCATCAAATCGAACTCTTCTTCAGTGATAGACAAAGGAAAGCATTCTCCCAGACAAGACTGCGTAACCATTAATTCTTGAAGTAGCTCGGGGGTCTCGCCATACTCAGCCATCAGACGCTCTGTGACCTCCAAGCTGCGCCGATAGTCCGCCCGGGCCTGTTCAAAATTACCCTCCGCCTCGTATAGACTTGCCCGTTTATCCAAGGAGATCTTCAGGAAACGCAGATGCTCAGGGGTCTCTTCTGCTTCTAGCAAGACCTTCTGGCGTTGAATCAAGACATCAAGCCAAGTGCGTGCCTGCGGCAAGCAGCCCTCCTTCTCTCGCCATAAGTCTATCAAGCGAACACTGATCAAGAACTGTGTGCCTTTCAGGACAGCAGGCAACTGCGGGTGCTCCGCCAGCTCAAACGCCAAGGTCCAAGCCCGCCCATTGCCTTCGCAAGAAAGGATATGGATCAACTCCGCCATGGCCACAGCATGCCACCTTGATGCTTCATCAAGTTGCGGCCCTTCAGCCTCTTCTAGTAATTCCTGATAAGTCTCCTGAAGCTCTTCCTGCAATTCTTCCTCGGTGATCTTACCCTTCGCCAACCGTCTGCGAAGGCTTCTATCGGTGGCCGCAAGGACTTCCTGTTGCTCTTCGCTGAGTTGCGGTTTTAGCTTCTCCATAACTGCGAGGGCAATCTCCAAAAATGCTTTCTTTTGCCTGACATCCTCTAGGTTTTTCCAACGGGGGGGGCTGATCTTCCAGATCCTGCATCCAATCAGTGATCTCATGCCCCAAGGCAAGACGCAGGCCTGGAAGACGCTTTGTATCGAATAGTGCCTTGGCAATTTCTAGGTAGCCGCGTTCAGGGAAGCTCACCAAGGTGGGTACACTATCCCCATCCCCATGCCCTTCCAGCAGGGCGGCGGGATCAAGGGCCCGCATCAGGATATCCAGCACCTGCTGACTTGGCTCGATATCACTGGTTGGTGTCGTCTCCTGTCCCACCAGTTGATTACCGAAGGCACATGCCAATGGGGAAAGAAATTCTAACTGGTGGGCATGCCAAGCAGTGGCACCAAGCACGGCCCGCACATCGCGCATGGCGTCACCTGCAAGCCGCTTGCGGATGACTGCCAAATAACCACTGGTTTTCAGCAGGTCCTCTAGGTTGCCGCGGCCATTATCACTTAAGGCGCTACCGCTGTATTTTTCCTTGAAGTTCTCCGCGTAATCGCCAAGAGCGCCTATCACTTCTATAAGCCAGCGCACATTATCTACCCGATCAAGGATACGATCTTGGTCTTGCGAATCTAGGCCAGGCAACAGGTCGAGAATGATACTCTGGAGATCATCACGGGGGATGTTGCTCAGCATAAGGGTGTGGAAGTCGGGTGTCTTTTTGCGTGGTTCAACTTCCATATCCATCACGATACGTCGCCAAGGCTTACACTGCTCCGGGGTCTCGCTCTGGCTATGGGCTTGCCAAGGACCTTTCCAATGGGTGGTTAGGACCAGTAGCGGCCATTGTTCCCGTGCCGCCTGGCGCAGGAGGCGATCGAGGAACTGAAGGGTATAGTCATCGCGACTGACGTCGGTAGCAAAATGGACGTCGTCAAGGAAGAGCACCATGGGGACCCGCGGCACATCTCTCTGATTGGGATTGAAGACTGCCTGCAAACGAACAAGGATACCTTCGGCAATCGCTTCCTGCTGGCTTTTATGATCTTCAGCCACGCCTCTTTGCGCGTCCTTCCGCTCCTGAAGACTAGTATAGAGTCTCTTAGCCAGACCAATGACATTCTTTACTTGGCCACCACCAGGAATGAGATCCGCAACGAATCCGAGGGCCTCATCCTTGGCAACTTCACTGAGGGTTTCCCAATTGTTGAGGCGACAACGCCGCTCCAGTTCCAGCATCTTCAAGTGGGTTTCGAGAACGTCCTCGAAGCGTCCCAGTGCGCATTCGTCCTCTCCATCTTCACCTGTCCAGTAAAGGCCCCACCACAGCCAAGAGATGCGACTCTTCTTAAGATCAAAGGTAGCAAAGCGTTCTAGCGGTGGGTTGACTACTCTCTGGCGCCCGGTACCAAGGTCGTCCGGCCAGTATCCCTGGCTGCCAACCCCATCACCCTGCTCGGGATCTGTGCTGAGCCATTCGTAGAAAGACTGTACTAAGCGCGTCTTACCCACTCCGGTGTCGGCAACCAGATTGACCACTTGGGGCTGGCCTTCACACGCCCTCTTCCAGCAGTCCTTAATCTTCTGAAGCTCGGTATTGCGACCAATGAAACGAGGTATTGCCATTAAGTCCCTCCTTGGCTGTGTGTCAATGGCTTCAAAATCAATCTAGGCGGTATACCACACCGCCTGCCTTAAATATTGTCAAATAAAAAATAACAACTTTATATTTCTCGAAAGTCTTGCTTTACCAGACGGATATTCGTCTTTGATATGTGGCTTCAAAAAAATCATTAGACGATAAGTAATTTGGCGAAGTAGTTCCAGTTTTTTTGAGATCTATATCACTTCTGTGAGCCAAGCCCTTCCTTCAAGGCTTACCACACCGCCACAGGAGACATGAAATGCCCCCACCCTGCTTACGCTGCGAGTCGCAGCGCGTCATCAACCTCGAGACTGCCCGCAAACTCGGGATCGCGGCCGGCGCAATGGCCGGTACGCTCCAGGGCGCCTATGGGTCGCTCTACTCTCCCGGAAACCTGCTCTCTTCCAGACAATTTCCGCTCACCCGAGCCGCTGCCGCTGTCGTCGCCGGCGCATCAGGTGGCATCGCTGGAGCTGCGGCTGGCGATCGCCTAGTTGTAAACCTGTTCCCTCCCGGAGAAGGCATCCCCTGGCTCTGTCTGGGGTGTGGCCACGCGTTCCGTGAGTTGGCCTGACCCGGCACGACTCATCCTCTTATCCCATCAGCCGGCACTCAGCCGGCTTTTTTTCGTTCAGGAGATTTCTCATGGCACATCAAATCGAGCACATGGCTTACGTCGGCGACACTCCCTGGCATGGGCTGGGCCAGCAACTGTCTCGTCACCAGCCGCTGGAGGTCTGGCGACAGCAAGCCGGCATGGACTGGCACATCGATGAATCCCCGGTGCGCTTCATCGCCGATGGCGCGGGCCACTTAGGGAGCATCCATTCCTTTCCGGAACAAAAGGTGCTCTACCGCTCCGATACCAAGGACCCACTCTCGGTGGTCTCCCAGCGCTACAAGGTGGTTCAGCCAGAAGAGGTGTTGGAGTTCTACCGCGATCTAACGGAATACGCGGGATATGAGCTCGAGACTGCCGGCGTGCTCAAGGGCGGTCGCAAGTTCTGGGCGTTGGCCAAGAGTGGCCTGAGTGGGGCTCTGAAAGGGCAGGACCAGATCAACGACTACTTGCTGTTGGCGACGTCCTGCGATGGATCTCTGGCCACCGTCGCTATGCCGACCTCGGTACGCGTTGTCTGCAACAACACCCTGTCCATCGCCGTGGACGGCATGTCGCAAGGGGTGAAGGTGCCGCACAGCACCGAGTTTCGACCGCAGCTGGTCAAGCAGCAGCTGGGTATCTCGGTCTCACAGTGGGACGACTTCATGTATCGCCTGAAAACGCTGGCCGAGCGCAAGGTCAGCCAGGAGGAAGCGAGAGCCTACTTCCAGGCGGTGATCTGCAACGCCGAGGCGCCGCTGGAAGATCCCTCTAAATTGCCCAACGTCCGTGCCCTCAATCGCGTCCATAAGCTTTTCCAGGGTGAGGGGCGCGGCTCGCGGCTGTGCACGGCGCAAGGCACCGCCTGGGGGCTGCTAAACGCGGTCACCGAGTACGTGGACCATGAGAAGCGCGCCCGTGGTAATGATTACCGCATGGATTCCGCCTGGTTTGGCCAGGGAGCCAATCTCAAGGACAAGGCCCTGGAGTCGGCGCTTGCGCTGGTGGGCTGATTTCCCAGTAGCGACATCCCCACTCAGTCTTTCCCTCATCACGGCATAGCGCCCGGCCCCTTCAAAGGCCGGGCGTTACTGTTTCTGGAGATGCCAATGCAACCGCCCATGACGTTCGAAATGTGCCGTGTCCTGACCCAGCTGACGCGTCAGTTGCTGGAGGCCGGCGAACACGCAACAGAGACCCACGTGCTAGCCAAGGGCCGCGTCTATCGCGTGGCCCTGTCCCTTGAGCCGGTTCCAATCGACCAGCTCCCTGACGTTATCCAACGCTATCGCTAACGGAGGCCATTATGGCAACGCCTATTCACCCCAAGACCACTAACCAAGCACCGATTACGCAAGCCACCCCTGACAGCACGGCGATCATCCAGGTGATCGAACGGGCCGCCCTCAACCCTGAGGTCGACATCGACAAGATGGAGCGCCTGCTGCAGATGCAGGAGCGCGTGCTGGATCGCCAGGCGCTGATGGCCTACAGCGCAGCCATGGCGGCTATGCAGACCGAATTGCCCAGCATCGTCGAGCGCGGTCAGGGTAACAACGGGCACTACGCCACTCTGGAAGACATCGTCGATACCGTGCGCCCGATCATGAAGACACACGGCTTCGCGGTGAGCTTTCGCATTCAGACACAGGAGCGCGGGATTCAGGTCACCGGTGTGCTGATGCATCAGGACGGTCACCGAGAGGAAACGAGCATGCTGCTGCCGGCCGATACCAGCGGCAGCAAGAACGCGGTACAGGCCTTCGGCTCCTCGACCAGCTACGGCAAGCGCTACGTGCTCTGCGCCTTGCTCAACATCACTACCCGAGGCCAGGACGACAACGGCCATGCCTCGGCTCCGGTGAAACTGGTCACTCATTTCCAGGCCGGGCAGATCAGGCAGCTGATCGCCGCCTGTCCTCCCACCACCCAGGAATGGTTCGTCGGCAAGTACGGCGACGCCGAGCAGGTGCCGCGCGGCGATTTCGACAAGCTTCGGGCTTCCCTCCAGAAACGGGCTCAACCCAACCAGCCCAGCCATCAACGTCACTAAGTGGCCAGCGAGGGGCCTCCCCTCGCGTTTTATACCGTGCCATCGAAAAGGAGATCGTCATGCAGATCCTGACACTGGACCAGGGCACGCCCGAGTGGCATGCCGCCCGGCTGGGCATCATCACCATGTCCGAATTGAAGACGCTGCTGGTTAAGGGCAAGGGGCCGGGAGGCTTCGGTGCCGGTGCACTGAGCTACATGCACCAACTGATCGGCGAGCGCATCACCGGCGAGCAATCCGATGCGTTCCAGGGCAATGCCCACACCCAGCGGGGGCATGAGCTAGAGCCGGTGGCCCGGGAACTCTACCAAGAGGCCACCGGACTGCCGCGACTGGAGCAGGTCGGCATCATTCTCAACCACGGGGTGGGCTACTCGCCTGACTGTCTGGTGGACAGCAACGGCCTGGTCGAGATCAAGACCAAGCTGCCCAAGTACCAGATCGAGCTATTGCTGGCCGATGAGCTGCCCCAGGGGCACGTGGCCCAGTGCCAGGGCGGTCTGTGGGTCAGCGAGCGGGAGTGGATCGACTTCGTCAGCTACTGGCCAGGCATGCCGCTGTTCGTAAAGCGGGCCTACCGGGACGAGGCGATGATCCGCACCATCGCCGAGCGGGTCGAAGCGTTCTACGAGGAACTGGAGCGCCGCATGGTGCTGGTGATGGCGGCCTAAGGAGAGATGCCATGAACCACCGCAAGCTCAAAGCCGGCGTAATCGCCGGCGCCTATGACATCACCGCGCCGATCACCGAGGCCGAGCTGGTCAGCATCGATCGGGCCTTTGTCAGGCGAAAGCTGGCCAGAGGCCGCAAGCCCACCCGGCCAGACCTGGTCTTCGACTACCTGCAGGTGCTCTTCCAGGGCTATGAGCACGAGGTGTTCAGCGCCCTATTCCTCGACACCCAGCATCGGGTGATCCACTTCGAGACGCTGCTCCGAGGCACCATCGATTTGGTCAGCGTCTATCCCCGTGAGGTGGTCAAGCAGGCCCTGGCCTGCAACGCCGCAGCAGTGATCTTAGTCCACAACCACCCATCGGGTGACCCGGAGCCCGGCGATGCCGATCGGCGCATTACCCAGCGTGTAAAAGATGCACTGGGGCTGATGGACACCGGATCATTGACCACATCGTGGTTGGCAGCGAAAGATGTAAGTCCCTTACAGACTTGGAGTATCTGTAAGTGTATTTCACGACATGGCGTCGGTGCTGCCCTCTAGGGGCGGCGCCGGTATATGCGCGACTTATTTTTTGGTGAATCTTGGCAGCTATCGGCCAATAGCGGACTTTGAGCTAATGCTGATGCATTTCACGACTTTTCCGATGAAACTATTTCGACTTGCCGGGTCTTTTATGATTGATCTTCCTGGACCCTACAGCAAAGCAAGCCTGCTTTAGCAGTGGAGTCCTCAAGGCCCCTCATGGGGCCATCGCGTCGTGAGCGGCAGGTAGACGATAATAGCGGCTCCGCCATGCTCAGGCTGCAGCGCCTTGGCCTCGCCGCCATGGGCCTTAGCCACCGCCTGGACGATCGCCAGTCCCAGGCCGTTGCTGCCTTTGCCACTCCTCTGGCTGCTGAAGAAAGGGGCGAACAGGTGCTCGAACTCTTCGGATGGTATTCCGGGTCCCTGGTCCTGGACTCGCAGACAGACGCGGTCGCCTTGAGGCTCCAAATAGACCTGTACCTTGGCGCCAGTCGGCGAGAACCGAATCGCGTTGTCGAGCAGGTTGGAGACCAGGGTCTCCATCAGGGGGGCATTGCCCGAAATCGGCAAGGAAACATCCTCGGGCGTCCTCAGAGCCAACTTGACTCCGCCTGAAACGGCAGCCTTCTGCCGTTCATCGACTAGCCGTCGCACCAGTTTCTCGAGTTCAATAGGACGTTTGTCGAGCTCAGATGCGGCCGGGTCGACACGCGCTAGCGTCAGCAGCTGGTCGACAAGCAAGGACATGTGGTCCAGCGTGTGTAGCGCCTTGCTCAGGGCACGCTGCCGGGACTCATCCTCACGGCTGCGCTGGACGACCTGGAGCTGGCTGCGGCAGCCTGCCAACGGTGTACGCAGTTCATGGCCGGCGCCGGCGGTAAAGGCACGTTGCCGGGTCAGCACCTCGCCGACACGCTGCATCAGGTAGTTCAGCGTATCCACCAGGCGACGCAATTCCATGGGTACGCGCTCGCGGTCAATGCCTAGTGGTCTCGGCGCAAGGGGGTCCTGGGTATCGATGGCCCGCTCGATGCGCCGCAGGGGGGCCAGGCCGCTCCATACGGAGAACACCGCCAGTAGGGCGAACACAGGCAGGAGCCAGATCAGAGGCCAGGCGAAATCGTCGCGTAAGGTATTAGCCCGCTCCGAGCTGATTGACTGCTGGACAGCGACCCGGCTGACTAGCCCCTGTCGCGGGTCGTCCAGGGTGAAGATTCGCCACCGCCGGTCCCCGATGTCCCGGTTATTGAAACCCACTGAGGCGTCTCGGGCGGCTGTCGGGAAGTCGGGCGTGCGTGACAGCAGGCCATGTTCGAGGGAAATTACCTCAAAATTGACGGGCGCTTCCCACCCCATGCCGGCTGGCATCTTCAGCAGGGTGCTTCCGACCGGAGGGAGCGCCGTAGGCAAACCGCCGGTGACACTCGTCGGAGTCTGTCCCGTATAGAGGCTCAATAGCAGTGTTGCGGTGATCCGCAGTCGCTGGTCAACATCGCGCGCCGCGGTATCCACCGCGGTGCCCCAGACATTCGCCCACAGTGCTACCCATACGGTGCCCAGCAACGCTAGCAACCACAGGATCAGGCGGGCATGTAAGCTGGTTGCCAGCCGTTTCAGGAAGACAGGCCGGTTCATGGGACGATCCGGTACCCGAGGCCGCGTACGGTCTCGATATGGTCCGCTCCGATATGCGAGCGTAGCTTGTGGATCAGGACATGTAGGCTGTTACTCTCCGGTCCTTCGTCCCAGCCGTACAGACGCGACTCCAGTTGGTCGCGGCTGACGACTCGGCCGGGACGCTCCAGCAACGCTTCCAGCACGACGAACTCGTAGGCTGAGAGGTTGGCCGCCGTGTCGCCACACCACGCCATCTGGTCGGCGCGGTCCAGACTGAGCTCCCCGCAGCGCAGGCGGTTGTCGACATGACCATATGCGCGGCGCAGCAGAGCCCGCAGACGCGCCTCCAGTTCGCCCAGATCGACCGGCTTGGACATAGTCGTCGGCACCGAGATCCAGGGCACTGATGCAGTCCGGCGAGTTGCCGTAGGCAGTCAGCACCAGCACCGGCACGTAGTGTCCTGAGCGCCGCCAGAGACGCAGTAGCTCCATGCCGGAGCGGCCGGGAAGGGCCAGGTCGAGCACCACGCTATCGAAGTGGTCGGCGTCCAGGGCACCTTCCGCGGTACTGCCATCCGTCAGCCAGTCCACGGTATGGCCATCCAGCCGAAGCCCTTCACAGAGCCCATCGCCAAGGATTTCGTCGTCTTCCACCAGCAGGATTCGCAATGGGTTCTCCTCCAAGCCGTATTCTGCCTGCCCCGAAGGGCGGCTGCTACTACCTTAGCACTGGGCTGAGGTACCCATCATGCCCAGCGCTAAGGTTCAGTTAATCCCGGCCACCGAGGCTCAGGGTGTCGGTGAGGGCAACCTGCCCCGTGATCGACACGCAGAAACTTGTTCAACCATGAAGGGAGAACGTCATGCGCAAAGAAGTGATGCTGGGACTAGTGCTGGCACTGGGGTCAACGGGTGCCTTTGCCTCGTTCAGCAGCCAGGATGCCAACGATGATGGCCAGCTGAGCAAGGATGAATTCTATGGTTCCGTGGCCGATGTCGGCACCTATTCCGGCTGGGACCTCAACGACGATGGTTTCCTGGATGAAGATGAATTCGTCGAGTTGGATGTCGACTGGGATTACGACACCTGGGATGCCAACGCAGATGGCTATGTCGACTCCGGTGAAGTCTACGACGGTATCTACTCCGCCTACGATGCCAACGAGGACGGTCATTGGGACAAAGGCGAATGGGATGATGCCGGTGAGGATGGCTTCTTCGATCTCTAAGAAGAGCATCAGCGCCGCCACCTAGGTGGCCCCAGACGAGATTCCGTTCATTTCATGGAGGTTTGTCATGTCAATGCTCAAAACCAGAATGGCCGTCACCCTGGCCTTAACTGTCTCGGCCAGCATGATACCGACTCTGGCACTGGCGGCCGATTCACCTTACACGAAACCCGATGATACCTGGATAAACCTGAGCGGTACGGCGGTGGATACGGGCCCCAGTTCCTTTGTTCTGGATTATGGCAAAGGTACCATCACGGTCGAAATGGATGATTGGAGTTGGTATGAGAAAGATGGCTATGGACTGATAGAAGGTGACAAGGTCACAGTCTATGGCAAGGTAGATGACAGCATTGCCGAGGCCAATACGATTGAGGCTGGCAGCGTCTATGTCGAGAGTCTAGGCACCTACTTCTATGCCGACAGCGCCGATGAAGAAACGCTGAATTACAGTGTGGTGACGCCAATCGTTGCAGGCTATACCGAACTGACCGGAACGGTCACCAGCACCGGCGATTACGAATTCACCATAGACACTGCCCCCCGGCAGATGACGATCGATACTGTATCACTGGGCTATGACCCCCTCGACGAGAAAGGTTATCAGCAGATTGACGAGGGCGACCTGGTCACGGTGACCGGTGACATGGAGGCCGACCTGTTCGAGAGCATGGAATTGATGGCTGATTCCGTCGTCATCCTCGATAACAGTCAGGAGGATAGCAGCAGCTGATCCAATCTCAAGGAGGAGTCTTGAGCGGCCCTGCCTTCGGTAGGGCCGCTGTCTTTAGGATGCGACTCTCATCCTGACACTGGGAGAAGTAATCCAGGCATGCATGGGAATGGCCTTCTATCAAAATATTAGAAAACAACCATGTAAAAATGGCCCGCTTGGCGTAACAACCAAGCATGGACCATGTTGACACGAGATATACGAAAAGGGACTCATCATGAAGCCATATGGCAAAACTGTATCTGCGCTATCGTTCGCAATTATGACTATCTCCATGCCGACAGCTCAGGCCGCACAGAGTCAAGGTAAACCTCGCCCCTTGGATGAATGGAGTTACCATGCGCTTTATCAACAAGGAGGCATCCGAGCCGAGACACTGCTGAATACCAAGGCAATAAGCGCTCAAGGCAATGTTGTTGGCACGATCGAGAATGTCATCCTGGATGAAGAAAATCAGATTGTGACCCTCATCGCGGAGGTCGGCGGCATGTGGAAAAGCGGCGACAGGCACGTCTCCATTCCGTGGGGGGAGGCTCAACTTGGTCAAGAAGGCGTTCGCATACCGGTTCGCGAAGACAATGTCGAAGACTACAACCTTTTCAATGACGAGTATGTCGACGATGCCTACATCTTCAAGGGAGATCTTGAGACAAGCACCCAAGTGGAAAGCGATGTCATGACGGGGCCGCGCATCTGGAAGATCACCGATATCATCGATGACTTTGCCAGCCTTGGTAAGGACACTGGCGTGGGGTATATCACGGATGCACTTTTCACCCGAGACGGCGTGATGCAGGCCATCGTAGTGAAGCCTTCAAGCTCTGAGTTCGGCAATGGTCCCTTTGCGTATCCCTTCTATGGCCATCCAGATGACTGGCAGCCTGGTGCCATGCACTATGAACTCCCCTATTCAAGAGAATCGCTCTCAGACATGCCTGCCTTCGACTACCAAAAATACGATAGCCTCTGGAATGGCTGATTGACTCTATGGATGAACAGCCGACCAGCGGTATCTTTCGTCCTTTGACGTAGGGTTGTGAGTATGAATTATCCGGGTTGTCGACGCCCTTAACTCGCCCTCTTCCATGCACTATCGGCTCTCGCCGAAGCATCTTTGGCGATACGGCGTTCGTGTTGCCTCAAGGGATGACCGCGGGGGTGGGTCAGAAGCGGGGGCCGGTCCTGGGCACGTACTTGACCATTATCACATGCTGCCACCGGTCATCTGTGAGCACTTAGCCTCTATGGGGCGCCGGCGGGAGACTGGGCACCCAGTCGAGCACCCCGAAAGTCTCTGTGCCGATCCAAACAAGAAAAGCCACGTAGATCACCAGCAGGGCGACACACTCCCCCCGGGAGAGGATCATCTGCGTGCGCATCATCAGAAACAGCACCACGGTGGCGGCGGTGAGCACCGCCATCATGGGAGCGGCGATGGAGAAATTGATGACGGCGGTGCCGGCGATCAGGACCCCGGCGGGTATGCACACCAGCAGATCGAAGGTGTTGCTGCCGAGCACGTTGGCGATACTGGTGATGCCACGGCCATGGCGGGCAGCGCGGATCGACACGAAGGCATCCGGGATCGAGGTCCCGGCCGCGACCACGGTGATGCCCCACAGGAAGCTCGGGGTGCCGAAGATGTCACCGAAGTTGATGGCGGCTCGCACCAGCCCCTCCACGCCGATCACGATCACCAACAGCGAGAGTGCCAGCAGGCCCCACTCCCGGCCAGGACGGATGTCACGGGTATCCAATTCCGTCTTGTAGTCGAGGGTGTCCTGGTACTGAACGAAAAGGTAGAGCCCGTAGAGGGCCACCGGCATGAGGGCCAGGGGGCGCGTCAACTCACCACGAATGGCGCCGTCGTTGCCGGGAAGCGGCTGGTAGATGACAGCGAAGGAGAAGGTGAGGGTCAGCACTGCCACCGCGATCATGTAGAACTGCGCTTCCTTGTAGACCAGGTCTCGGTTGGCCTTGAGCGGCTCGCGGCTGGCCAATCCCGACAGCGCGGGAATTACCAGAATGTTGAACAACGCCGACCCGACAATGGCGGCCACGCCGAGCTCGAACTCGCCGTGCACAAGAGACGATATCACCGTGGTCGAGAGTTCGGGAAAGCTCGACCCCACGGCCACCACGATCGCCCCCTGAACGATGTCGGGCAGTCGGTAGAAGGCCGACAGGCGTTCGCTGCTACGCTCCAGCAAGCCACTGCCGCGCCACACGATCGCCGTAGCCACCACCGCCACTAGCGTCCAGATCAGCACCTCAGGCATGGTCTTCTCCCGCTGCGCAATGCCCCTTCGAGGAAGAAGGGACTCAAGCTTGCCTGGCTCAACAGTGCATGAAAAGGGTCGACTAACCCACAGTCGCGCCTTAAAGCACTGCCCCGCCGCGTCACCTAAGGGAGCCCCTGAGCTGTTCCTTTGGCCCAGTTCAAGGGGCGAATTCCACACCCAACGACGAAGAGCCGACGTCTCCCCAGCCACCCTCGGGAACAGTGTCAGTCGCGCGATGCCTGGCGCACGACGAAAAACGCCCCGGCGGACAGGATGAACTGCACCCCGAAAGTTGGACACCCAATCCAACCTTCGGGGTGTTTTTATGAGCAAACGATACGACGAGTGGTTCAAGCTCCAGGTGGCACAGCAGTGCTTGCACGATGGCACCAGCTTGAGAGAGGTCGCCCGGCAGCATGGCTTGGACCATTCTTTGGTACGGACATGGCGGGAGAGCTACCGTCAGCATGGCGTGGAGGGCCTGCGCAAGTCATACACTCACCGCAGCGCGGGGTTCAAGCTACAGGTCCTAGAGACAATGTGGCGAGAGGGATTGTCACGACGTCAGACGGAGGCCCTATTCGATATCCGCGAGAGCGGCGCCATTGGCAGATGGGCGGATCAGTACCATAGTGGTGGCCTGACGGCACTAGAGCCAAAGCGCAAGGGGTGCCCCCCGATGACCAAGAAACCGTCTTCCCCGCTCCCGGATGATGAGCGCTCTCATAAGGAATTGCTTGAGGAACTCGCCTATCTGCGAGCGGAAAATGCCTATCTAAAAAAGCTCGATGCCTTAATCCGGGAGCAAGAAGCAGCAACGCGGGGCAAAAAGCCCAGACCGTCCAAGGATTAAGGCATGACCATTCTCTGGCTCTGCTGCTGCGTGCAGCTGAGCTGCCGCGCAGCACGTTCTACTATCAGACTCAGGCCTTGGGCGCTGACGACCGGTACGCATCTCTGAAGGCGCGTATCCGCGCGATCTATGACCACCACAGAGGGCGCTATGGCTACCGGCGCATCACCGCCGTGTTGCGCCAGGCAGGCGAGATGGTCAACCACAAGACCATCCAGCGGCTGATGCAACAGCTGGGCTTGAAGTCCCTGGTTCGTCCTAAACGGTATCGGGCGTATCGAGGAGCCGAGGGTTACGCGGCTCCGAATACGCTACGGCGTCGGTTTCAGGCCCAGCGACCCAATCAGCGTTGGGTGACAGACATTACCGAGTTCAAGATCAAGGATCAGAAACTCTACTTGTCACCGGTCATGGATCTATACAACGGCGAAATCATCGCCTTCCAGACCGGGCCACGCCCGGTGTTCGACTTGGTCAAGGGCATGCTGAAAAAGGCGTTTGGTAGATTGATGCCAGAGGATCGCCCTATGCTGCATTCGGATAGTAAGACTTCGGGGTGTCAGGTGTTCCTGAGACGGCGCAGCTATCACAGCGTTTGATCTATCTTGGAAGACCTGGCGCCGTTAGTGTTCTCGGATTACCTGACCCGCACTCTGATCGACCTTGAAGGCGTGTCTTTCCCTGGACCCGTCGGTAATTCGGGAACACCTGACGGCGAGGGCTCACCTCGTCGATGCATGTGACTCAAGAAGGGCCTGACGCCTGTCTCGTTACTGTCGTGTCCAGGCTATCGCACTCGGTGAAGCCACCTTGAACCGATAGCCTGGAGAGCCGTCATGACTCAGCAGCAAAGTGATCGCCCTGACATTGTCGGTGGCGTCGACACTCACAAGGATCTACATGTGGCCGCTGTCGTGGATACTCATGACCGCGTGCTTGGCACTGCCAGCTTTCCGACCACCCGGCATGGCTACAAGACCATGCTCGCCTGGATGCGACGCTTCGGTGACGTCAGCCGAGTAGGCGTCGAGTGCACCGGAACCTATGGGGCTGGCCTGCTGCGCTACTTGCAGCGCACCGGCATTACTATCCTGGAGGTCACCGCCCCCGACAAGACTGTGCGTCGCAAGCGTGGCAAGAACGATACCATTGATGCAGAAAACGCTGCCCACGCAGCTTACGCGGGTATCCGTACCGTCACCCCAAAAACCCGCGACGGCATGATCGAAGCCTTGCGCGTGCTGAAGGTCTGCCGGAAGACCGCCGTGTCGGCTCGCCGAGTGGCGCTTCAGATGATCCAGACTCAGGTGATCTCTGCGCCAGAGGAGCTGCGCGATCAGTTGAGGAACATGACGCGGATGCAGTTGATCCGGACGTTGGCTGCATGGCGCCCCGACTTGAGTGGCTATCGGGACGTCACTATGGCCTACCGCATCGCTTTGAAATCCCTTGCTCGTCGTTATCTGGAGCTGCATGACGAAGTGGCCGATCTGGATGTCATGATCAAGGCCATCGTCGATGAGCTGGCACCAGACCTGGTGTCGCGAACGGCGGTGGGCTATGAATCAGCAGCCCAGTTGCTGATCACGGCGGGGGACAATCCGGACCGCCTGGTTTCAGAGGCCAGTTTTGCGGCGCTATGCGGTGTCAGTCCCATACCAGCCTCCTCGGGGAAGACACAGCGCCACCGGCTGAACCGGGGTGGCGATCGAGCCGCCAATAGTGCTCTGCATATTATCGCGATAGGGCGGCTCCGCTTGGATACGACAACCCAAGCGTATATCTCTCGTCGGGTCGCGGAGGGGCATTCCAAGCTGGAGGCCCTTCGGTGCCTGAAACGCTATATCGCCCGAGAGCTGTACTACGTGCTGCGCCACCGCCACCGTGAGATCGACCAGACGCAAATCACCACTTGACACTTAGAAGGGCGTCCAGGGCTGGCATTATCGACATCCCAGCTATCGCCGCCTAGTGGTGGATAAGCGAATACTGCGCAGTATGTCGCGGAAAGGGAATTGCCTGGACAATGCTGCCATGGAAAGTTTTTTCGGCACTCTGAAAGCCGAGTACTTCCACCTAACTCAGTTCGACAACGTTGAGCAGTTGCAGCAAGGCCTCGACCGGTACATCCATTACTACAATCACGAGCGCATCAAGATGAAACTAAAAGGCCTGAGCCCCGTGGAATACAGGACTCAGGCCATGGCCGCCGGTTGAGGTGACTAACTGTCCAACTACTGGGGGTCAGTTCAGGATCGCCGGGGCGTTGCTCTGCAGATGTCCTGAGCGTTGCTCAGTTGCGGTCAGTCATCATTGCCCAACCGCAGTGCCACGAAGTAAGCACGGCCGTCACGGTTGAGTAGGACAGGCACCGCTTGATCATCCGGAAGGCTGGTCAACATCTCCTTCAGCTGTTGTGGCCCCTGTACCGGCTGCTGGTCCAGCCTGACCAGCACATCCCCCGGGCGAATACCGGCGGCAGCGGCTTGGCCGGCCGGGTCGACCTTGGCGATGCGCACTCCGTGCTCGATGCCGATCCGGCCCTTCTCCATCTCGGTTAATGGCTGGACCGCGATGCCGAGTCGAACCGAGTCGCCATCGGATTGCTCGGGGCCAGCATTCGGCCACTCGCCGACTTCCACCGTGATGGTTTCGCGCTGGCCATCGCGCAATACGGAAAGCTTCACCTCTTCACCGGGGGCGACCTCACCGACCAGCCTGGGCAGGGTGGTGGAATGATCCACCTGCTCGCCGTTGACCTCTAGGATGACGTCGCCCGCCTGGAGGCCACCCTCTGCCGCCGGGCCATCGGGATCCAGGTCAGCGATCAGGGCACCCTTGGCCTGCTCCATACTGAAGGAAGCCGCCAGGTCCTTGGAGACCGGCTGGATCCTGACGCCCAGCCAACCGCGGCTCACGTATCCTTCTTCGCGCAGCTGATTGGCGACGTCCATTGCCACATCGATGGGGATGGCGAAGGACAAGCCCATATAACCCCCGCTGCGGGTCAGGATCTGGGAGTTGATGCCCACGACCTCACCATCCAGGTTGAAAAGTGGGCCGCCGGAGTTCCCAGGATTGATCGCCACGTCAGTCTGGATAAAGGGAACGTAAACATCCTGGGGCAGTGTGCGGTTGATGGCACTGATGATGCCGGAGGTCACTGAATGATCGAAACCGAAGGGGGAGCCCATGGCGGCGACCCACTGCCCTACGTCGAGATCAGCAGAACTCCCCAGTTCAAGGGTCGGCAGGTTATCCGCCTCGACCTTTAGCACAGCCACGTCGGTCTTTTCGTCGGCACCGACCAACTCTGCCTTGAGCTCACGGTGTTCATTCAGGCGTACAACAATCTCGTCGGCATTCTTGACCACATGGGCATTGGTCATGATGTAGCCGTCTTCATCGAAGATGAAGCCCGACCCCAATGACCGACGAGGCGTGTCACCACGGTTGGGTGCACCATCAGGTGGCACCGGGATGCGGTCGCCGAAGAAGTGGCGGAAGATCTCCGGCACCTCCTGCCCGCCAAATTGCCGCGAGGTCATCATGGACCTTTCAACATCGCGGGAGGTGGATATATTGACCACGGCCGGCGCGGCCTTGTCGACCAGCTGCGTGAAGTCCGGCAGTCGTGGCTCGGCGAGGGCTGGCGTTGTCACCAGCAACAGCAGGGCCAGGCTCATCAGCCAGGAGAGCGAATGGCGATTGGGTATCACGATGGGCTCCTGTCTTTCGGGTGCATTAAACATCACAGCGCCCTTGATACAACGACCACGTGGCAAAGTTCCTTACCCCAAACCAACCTTGGCCTGCGATTGGTTCGATCAGGCCGTCAACACGGCGTTGACCAGCCAGCCGTTGTAGACCACCAAGCCCAGCAACAGCGCGCTGGCCTCGATGCGATTGATGCGCCCCTCACCGCGGAACCCATAGCCCATGACGAACAGGCTAACGACCATGGCCATCATCACCGGCCAGTCACGCAGCATGATATCCGCTGAAAGGGCTTCCATCGGCGCGATGACGCCGGCGATGCCCACCACCGCCAGAAGGTTGAACATGCAGGAACCCACGACATTGCCCATGGCGATATCGTGTTCTCCCTTGCGTACCGCGGCGATCGATGACGCCAGCTCGGGCAGGGAGGTACCGAGGGCGACGATGGTCAGGCCGATGATCAGGTCGCTCACGCCCAAGGCACTTGCCACGGAGACGGCGCCCCACACCAGCATCCGCGAGCTCACCAGCAGCAACGTCAGGCCGATCACAAGCCAGACGATGGCACGGCCGAGCGTCATCGCATGCGAGGCGAGATCCTGTTCGGTTTCCGCGGCCAGCGAGTCATCCTTGCCACGCAGTGCCGTCCAGATCGTCCAGCCCATGAGGGCGAAGAATCCCAGCAGCAGCAGCAATGACTCCAGACGGCTGAGCTGGCCGTTCCAGAACAGCACCCCGGCCACGGCCCCAAACAGCAACAGCAGCGGCAGTTCACGGCGGATGATCGTCGAATGCACCGCAATCGGCACGATCAGCGCCGTCACTCCGATGATCAGGCCAATATTGTAGATGTTGGACCCCAGCGCATTGCCTAGGGCCAGGTCGGGGTTGCCATCCAGGGCCGCCATGATGGAAACGACGATTTCCGGGGCCGAAGTGCCGAACCCGACGATCACCATGCCGATCACCAGGGAGGGTAATCCGAGGTGTCCGGCCACCGCCGCGGCACCCTCGACGAAGCGGTCGGCACTCCACAGTAGCAGGACGATCCCCAGGATGATGGCCAGAATAGGTAACAGCACAGCGTCTCCTCAATGGTTGCGAGTGGCATGACAGCGCCCCGTCAGATGCCGATGTCTTCGTCGTAATCATGGTCGGCGTGGCGAATCAGCTGGCTATCCTCATCGCAGTCGGGGTCGTGCACGAAGGTGCGCGTGACATCGACCTCCCCCAGGCTCTGGATGGTGCGACGTCCGAGCAGCACCGGATAATTCAGGTCGTCGCGATCCTCCAGGCTGAACTGCTCTTCATGGAGGGTCTGATCCATGCAGATCGTCATCAGCACCACGGGGCGATGATCCTCACCACCGGCGCCACTGACCAACAGGTTACGAAATACCTCACGTTCGAAGGTGCGTGATACTACCTCATCCGTGTCCTCATCCTCGACCTCAACGGTGAAACGCACCCACTCCTCACCGTCACGTTCGAATGTCTCGATCTCTTCGGCTTGCATCGAGGAAGTGAGCGCACCGGTGTCCAGTTTTACCTTGACCTCGGCCCCCCAGGGTTCGACGGTGGCGGTCTCCACCCAGCCATAGGTCGCCGCGTCTGCGCCCATGGCGGTGCTGGCAAGCCCTCCGGCGACAACCAGTGCCGTTGCATAATATGCTGATTTTAATAATTTCATTTCTGGATTATTCCATGATTCGAAAGGTATGTTGCCCTAAGGCTCAGGGCCTTGTATCAAGCCCCCGTGACCGGGCCAATGCAGGAAGGTTCCGGATCCCGATACGGGGACATGATAGGCAGGGCTGGAGGACCCTGAGTGAGGCCATCAGAATAGCGCCGCAGACCCATCCTGGAGCATCCATATGAATATCCTGATGTTCACCAACACTTTCCTGGCGATTGCCAGTGGCGTCAGCGAGTCCGTGTAGCGACTAAAGCGGCAGGTGCAGGGTCAAGGGCACAGGGTATTGCTGGGAGCGCCGCGACTGGAGGGGCAGCCGGAAGAGGACGAGGGCGTGATCCAGGGCGCTGACGTACATAACTTCAATGCCGTGATCCCTCCTTATGGTGTCGCTCCCCTTCGAGCCCGATATCGTTTATTCCCCTCATCCTTTCCGACAGAACGATACAGCGTGTCGTGCCGCCGAGACCTATGGACTGCATGTGTGTTCATGCACTACTTCCTATACGAACACTATAATACCCATTATTTTTAGAGAGATTCGCCTAGAACAAAAAAGAGATAGAGTTTTAAATTTTTTATTTTACAGATAACCATAGAGCTCGAAAGCCCCAGTTGCCTGTGCGGCTTGTGACAATTGAATCAGGACACCCACAGCCTTTAGTGATCGGGAAATGATTTCGCTAAACCGCGAAAAAAAAAGATCTCGAAATTGGTTATGCGTTACTACGACTTATCAACAATTTTTCTTGCCAACGATATCCCGATAGCCGCACCTGTTAACTGAGCATAAGTGGAAATTCCCGCATAGATAAGCTCTGCTTGGGTGTGAGTATCAATATACTCTGCAGGAATGGCGGAAAATGTTGCTAAGGCAGCAAACAAGAATCCCCATGCCGCGCCATGAAACCATGCTAAAAAGACAACAGGTACCAAGTACGGGAGAATTGACAACACTGGATCTTGAGCATGGAGGTTGTATATGGCCAAGCCACCTAGCCAAGTGAGAAAAAACAATACTCGGGCAACAAAACTTGACTCGCATCGTAGCAACCCCATGGCATGCCCGCCCTGCTGGACCACACATTATCTTGCCGTGAGTAAAACATATCTCAAGGATAGGTCAGAAGTTTAACCGCTCCATTTTTACGGATTTTTTACGGCCAAGGCCCTTGCAAGTTTTCGTGACCATCCTAGTGTTACAGCATGTCTCCCTGTCTAACCTGCGAATGAACCAGGGACTCTCATGATAGAAAAGCAACAGTTCATTGTTATAGGCTTGGGCATTTTTGGCACCACCATTGCGCGCGAGCTGACCCAGCTGGGACACGACGTGTTAGGTATCGATAGTGACGAGCAGCGCGTTGATCGGCTGGCGGATGATATCACACACGCTGTTATTGCCGACGTGACGGACGAGAACACTCTCGTGGAGCTAAATGCCGGACATTATGACGTGGCCGTGGTGGCGATCGGGCGAAATGTGGAAGCCACCATGCTGGCAACGCTTCAACTCAAGGAGCTGGGCGTAAGAAAAATATGGGCAAAGGCGCTGACAGTTGCACACCATCGCATCTTGGAGCGTCTCGGCGCGAACCGCATTATTGCCCCGGAATATGAGATGGGAGTTCGAATTTCCCAGGAACTCAACTACCCCATGGTCCATGACTACCTTGGCCTCAATGATGATTACTTTGTTGTCGAGTTTCAGACCACGAAAGACCTGGTCGGAAAAACCGTTGGCGAGATCGTCGAGGGTGTCAACGTCAATGCGCTTGTCCTGAAACGGCGCCAAGAGATTCATGCACCGCCCGATAAGAGCTGGAAAGTGCTTGAAGGCGACCGCCTGGTGCTTGGCGGGTGGCTGGAAGAGCTGAGAAGACTTGTCAAAAGCTTATGACCGACATAAGGATTGACAAGATTTCTCGCCCGGAAGGGGGCTGGTGGCGAAACCGGAAACGAAGCATCAACCCGCCACGCCTGCTGCTTCAGGCATTCATCGTACTGATTGGGGTGGGCGCATGCTTGCTGAAACTGCACATCGCTACGGTCGCGCCCATTAGCTGGATGGAGGCAGCCTTCACGGCAACCTCGGCGGTAACCGTGACGGGGTTGGTTGTCGTTGACACTGGCAGCCAGTTCACCACCTTCGGACAGCTGGTCATACTCTCCTTGATTCAGCTTGGGGGGCTGGGACTGATGACATTTGCTGTGCTTACGGCACTGGCGCTCGGTTTCAAGTTGCGACTCAAGCACCAACTCGTGGCGCAGGAGGCCTTCAATGAAGTCCCTCTCAAGACCGCCAGGCGAGCGGGAAGATCCATTGCTGCGTTTGCACTTGTCACTGAGGCCATCGGCATCCTGTTACTTGCCACGTTCATGGTGCCCGAAATGGGATGGCAAGAGGGCCTGTATCAAGCACTCTTTTATGCCATTTCCGCCTTCAATAATGCGGGATTTTCCCTGTCCTCGGACAGCTTATCGGCTTATGTCAGCCACCCAGGCATAAGCCTCTCGGTCACGGCACTGTTCATCACCGGTGGCCTGGGTTATATCGTCATCATGGAAGTGCTGGAGAAAAGGCACTGGATCCGGTTTTCGGTCTATGTAAAAGTTATTCTCATTACCACGCTGGTGCTCAATGCTGCCTCCGTCGTGGCCATCCTGATTCTTGAGTTCAATAACCCCAGTACGCTGGGTGCACTAGATGGGCTTGGCAACAAGCTGCTTGCCGCCTGGTTTCAGGGGGTCACACCCAGGACAGCCGGCTTCAACACGCTAGACATTGGCGCCTTGACGGCTGGCACCACCGTATTGATGCTGCTTCTCATGTTCATTGGCGGTGCCCCCAACTCAACCGCCAGCGGGATAAAGATCTCGACATTCTTCATCCTGATCACCGCGACGCGCTCCTTTCTCAAGGGGAACCTGGTCACCAACTTCTTCGGAAGGTCACTGAGCCGGGAGACACTTTTAAAAGCGTTGGCCACCACGACCATCGGAATGGCCACGATTTTCATGGCGGTATGGATGCTGGCCATCTTGGTAGAAGACGACTTCATGGATATTGCTTTCGAGGTGGTATCGGCGTTTGGAACCGTCGGTTTATCGCGCGGTACAACCAACGAGCTCGATACCGCCGGCCAGCTGGTGATCATGGCCGTCATGCTGATCGGACGCCTGGGTCCCCTTACGCTGGGCTATACCTTGACGGTTCGGCGCAAATCCCATGTGCGATATGCAACCACCGAGTTTCCCGTGGGGTGAGCAAGCTCATGGGGCCGGCCGTGGCAAGCAGTTGGCGATGCCCTGTCAAGATTTTACAGATTTTTTAGACGGTCCCGTGGTGCCATGAGGGCTCTGGCTCTCCTGCCAGATGGCACAACCGAAGAGAGTCGAGGAGACTACCATGCGCGGGAGCTTACTCCGGGAGCAGTGGCTCAACTGGGCGCCGATCCTCAAGGTGCTCTCCGTGCTGTGGCTGGTCCTGGCAGTCTTCATGATGGTGCCCTGGCTAGTTCTGGTCATCGAGGAAGACCCCGATGCACAAGCCTTCGCCCTGTCCATCGGAATCGTGCTGGTCGCGGTGGCCATCAGCTTGCTGGCCACGTTGCACGTAACGTGCTCCCTCAAGCCATGGCAGATGTTTCTGGTTACCACGCTTAGCTGGGTGACTATCAGTACCTTTGCCAGCCTGCCCTTGGTGCTAGGGGCGCCGCAGCTCTCCTTCACCAACGCTGTGTTTGAATCGGTATCGGCCATTACCACTACCGGTTCCACTGTCCTGTCGCGCATCGACCAGCTTTCCGATGGCCTCAAGCTATGGCGCGGCATCATGCAGTGGCTGGGTGGTATTGGTATCATCGTTATGGGCATCGCCATCCTGCCGTTCCTGAAGGTAGGCGGCATGCGGTTGTTTCACACCGAATCCTCCGACTGGTCTGACAAGATCATGCCGCGAACCGGCGGCATCGCCAAGGCCACCCTGTCGGTGTACGTAGGGTTCACCACGCTCGCCATGTTGTCCTACTGGTTGGGTGGCATGAAGCCGTTGGATGCGGTAGTGCATGGCATGACATCGCTGGCTACCGGTGGCTTCGCCAACTCCGATGCCTCCTTCGGTGCCTATGCAGAACAGCCCCAGCTGCTGTGGCTGGGCTCCCTGTTCATGCTGATGGGCGCGCTGCCCTTTGTCCTCTACATCCGTGTGTTGCGCGGGGCGCGGATGGCGCTGTGGCGGGATCAGCAGGTGCATGGGCTGCTGATCCTGCTGACCACGGTGTGCCTATTGCTGACTCTGTGGCGCATGTGGCTGGGTACCCCACCCTTCGAGGCAGTCACCCATGTGGTCTTCAACGTCGTCTCCGTGGTGACCACGACGGGCTACGCCTCGGATGACTACACCCTGTGGGGCCCGATGGCGACGGTGGCCTTCTTCTACCTCACTTTCGTGGGGGGCTGCAGTGGTTCGACCGCGGGGGGCATGAAGATCTTCCGTTTTCAGGTCGCCATGCTGCTACTGGTCAGCCAACTGCGCTTTCTTAACCACTCCAGCGGCGTCTTTGTCTCACGGTACAATGGCCAGACGCTGACCGATGAGGTCACGCGTGGCGTGGTGGCGTTCTCGTTCTTCTTCTTCCTGACCATCGCCGGGCTGGCGCTCGGCCTCTCCCTGATGGGACTGGACATCCTCACGGCACTCTCGGGCGCCGCCACGGCGGTGGCCAATGTGGGGCCAGGACTCGGCGACATCATTGGCCCGTCAGGTAACTTCGCCTCTCTCCCGAATGCCGCCAAGTGGCTGCTAAGCATCGGCATGCTGATGGGGCGTCTAGAGATCCTGACGGTGCTGGTACTCCTGACCCCGATGTTCTGGCGGCAATAGATAACCATGCAAAAGGCCCTTGAAGAGACCATGCAGGATCTTGAAGAGCGCTCGGTCGGTCCGTCGGGCCACCCAGCGCCCATTCGGCTGCTGGTCGCGCTGAGCGGTGGCGCAGAGGATGCCGCACTGGTGCGTGCCGCCCATCGCCTGGCGACGCGTGACCGCGTCCATTGGTGTGCCGCCTACGTCGAGAGCGACAGAGAGGATCCGCAGCGGCGGCTGATGCTGGAGCGCGACTTTGCCCAGGTCCAGCGCCTGCACGGCGATGTCCGCGTGGTCTCGGGACAGGATCGTGCCCGCGAACTATTGGCACTGGCGAATGAGCTGAAGGTTGCCACCCTGCTAGTCGGCCATGGGCGCCCATCGGGCTGGCGAGTCTGGCGTCGCCCCCTGGCGGAGCGCCTGGCCCGTCTGGGCGGACCGTTCGATCTCGTGGTGGCCGCCGAGGCACGCCAGCGGCCACGCTTTCGTCCTCGCCCCAGCCCCCGCCTCTGGCGCTGGCGGGATGTGGGTATTGCCGTGAGTTCGACCCTGGCGGCCCTGGGGCTGTCGGCGGGCCTGAAGTCCTGGCTGGCACTGGGCAACCTCTCCTTGCTATTTCTCGGCGCGGTACTGCTCAGTGCAATCCTGGCGGGAACCCGCTCCGCCATGCTGGCCGCCGTGCTGGGGTTTGTCAGTTTCAATTTCTTCCTGACCGAACCGCGCTACTCGCTGGCCATGGTGGAAGACGATCAACTGGTCACCGTGGTGGTCTACCTGCTAGTAGCCGTGGTGGTCGGGCAACTGGCGGGCAGCGCCCGAAAGCGCCTTCTCGCCCTGCGTGCGAGCCGCGAACAGACTTACCAGCTGCTGACCTTCTCACGGGAACTCGCGGTGGCGACGGACCGACAACGCGTCGGCGAAGTGGGCGTGGCCACCCTGATGCGCTGGCTCGGTTGTCCGGTGGTGATGCTGGATACCACCGATGAAGAGGGTGATGTGGCACTGCTCCATAGTGCGCCGGTGGGACACCGCCTTGCCCCGGATGCCAGGACCGCCGTGGCCTGGAGCCGTCTCCATCGTCGTCCCAGCGGCAAGGGGACCGAGCAGTCGCTGGATACCGACTGGCGGGTCATTCCGCTGGTGGAACAGGGACGGCTGGTGGCGCTGATCTGCCTGGCCCTGGGACAACGGGAGCACCCGCCATCCCCAGACGAGGACGGACGCATCGACGCCATGCTGCGCCTGCTGACACTGGCGCTGGAGCGTACCCGCCTGGTCGCCGACCTGGAGGCATCGCGGCTTTCCGAGGAGAACGAGCGCCTACGCTCGGCCCTGTTGTCATCGGTCTCCCATGACCTGAGAACGCCCCTAGCCTCAATCATCGGTTCTGCCAGCACCCTGCGCGATCTGGCCGATCAACTCAACGAGGCCGACCGTGGCGAACTCCTCGACGGCATTTTGAGTGAAAGTGAACGACTCGACCGTTACATCCAGAACCTGCTGGACATGACGCGCCTCGGGCAGGGTGGCCTCAAGCTGGAGCGCGACTGGATTTCAGTGGAGGACCTGGTGGCCAGCGCTCTGCGGCGTCTGGGACCTGCGTTGCGAGGGCTTCACGTGCAGCGCGATTGGCCGGAAGATCTGCCGCTGTTGCATGTGCATCCGGCGCTCATCGAGCAGGCGCTAGTCAATGTCATCGAGAATGCGGCGCGCTTCTCGCCGTCAGGCGGGACACTGCGCTTTGAGGCCGGGGTCGAGTCGGGCCAGCTATGGCTCGGGGTGACCGACCAGGGCCCCGGCATCGAGCCCCAGCTGCGCGAACGGGTGTTCGATATGTTCTACACCGGCGGCGAGGGCGATCGCGGCCGCCATGGCAGCGGCCTGGGGCTGGCCATTTGTCGCGGCATGCTCGGCGCCCATGCCGGCACCATCGTCGCCGAGCCCGGCCATGAGGGAACCGGCACGCGCATCGTGATGCGCCTGCCGCTGCCCGACGCCACCGAGGAGACTCGCCACCATGTCGAGTGAACCCCAACGCATCCTGGTCATTGACGACGAGCCGCAGATTCGCCGCTTCCTGCGCATCAGCCTGGTCTCCCAGGGCTTCGTGGTCTACGAGGCGGCGAGTGGTCGCGAAGGGCTGGAGCTGGCCCTAAAGGAGGTCCCCGACCTCGTTCTGCTGGATCTGGGCTTGCCCGACATGGACGGCCAGGCGGTGCTCGACCGGCTGCGTGCGCGCGGCCAGATGCCCATCATCGTGGTCTCGGTGCGTGGCCAAGAGGGTGAGAAGGTCAGGGCACTGGACCATGGCGCCAACGATTACGTGACCAAGCCCTTCGGCATCCAGGAACTGTTGGCACGCATCCGTGCCCTGTTGCGCCTTCGCGAGGTCTCCCAGGATATCCCGGAAGGCCAACGCTACCGCGGCAACGGACTGGTGATCGACCCCATCGAACGGCGTGTTTGGCGGAGCAGTTCGCCCGTTCACCTGACACCCAAGGAGTACGCCGTGCTCGAACGCCTATGCCGCCACAGCGGCCGGGTCATCACCCAGAAACAGTTGTTGCGCGAAGTGTGGGGGCCAAGCCACGCCGAGGATACCCACTACTTGCGCATTGTGATCAGCAAGCTGCGCCAGAAACTCGGTGATGATCCCGCTGACCAGTCCCTGCTGCAGACCGAGGCCGGTATCGGCTACCGCCTGATGATCGAGCCCGAAAGCACCGACGATCCTGACGACAAGTAGAAGGAGACCCTTCCGTGAAGATCATCATCCTCGGCGCCGGCCAGGTCGGCGGCACCCTGGCCGAGCATATGGCCCGGGAAGAGAACGACATCACGGTGGTGGACACCGACGGTAAGCGCCTGCATGAGCTACATACCCTCTTGGACATCCGCACGGTCTCCGGGGCCGGCTCCTACCCGACGGTGCTGCGCCAGGCGGGGTGCGAGGATGCCGACATGCTGATCGCGGTGACCAACTCCGACGAGGTCAACATGATCGCCTGCCAGGTGGCCCACACCCTTTTCAGCACCCCCACCAAGATTGCCCGGGTGCGCGCCGCCGCCTACCTGACCCGCAAGGGGCTGTTCGCCCACGATGCGGTGCCCATCGACGTGCTGATCAGTCCCGAGCAGGTGGTCACCGACTATATCCGCCGGTTGATCGAGCACCCCGGCGCCCTGCAGGTGCTGGAGTTCGCCGGCGGCCTGGTACAGCTGGTGGCAGTGCGGGCGATCTACGGTGGCCCGCTGGTGGGCCAGGAACTGGGCTTCCTGCGCCGCCATATGCCCAGCGTCGATACCCGGGTGGCGGCCATCTATCGGAAAGACCGGCCGATCATCCCCCGTGGCGACACTGTGATCGAGGCTGACGACGAGGTCTTCTTTCTCGCCGCCCGCCGCGACATCCGCTCGGTGATGAGCGAGCTTCGCCGCCTCGACCGCGACTTCCGCCGGGTGATGATCGCCGGCGGCGGCAACATCGGCGAGCGCCTCGCCGAGCACCTGGAGCACAGCCACCAAGTCAAGATCATCGAGCACAACCTCGACCGCTGCACTCAGCTCTCCGAGCGCCTCGACCGCACCGTGGTGCTACACGGCAGCGCCACCTCCAAGCGGCTGCTGGAGGAGGAGAACATCGAGGACTGCGACATCTTCTGCGCCCTGACCAACGACGACGAGGTCAACATCATGTCGTCGATGCTGGCCAAGCGCATGGGCGCCAAGAAGGTGCTGACGCTGATCAACAACGCCGCCTACGTGGACCTGGTGCAAGGCGGCGAGATCGACATCGCCATCTCCCCCCAGCAGGCGACCATCGGCAGCCTGCTGACCCACGTGCGGCGTGGCGACATCGTCAACGTCCACTCGCTGCGCCGCGGCGCCGCCGAGGCCATCGAGGCCATCGCCCATGGCGATACCCAGTCATCGAAGGTGGTGGGCCGCGCCATCGGCGAGATCGACCTGCCCCAGGGCACCACCATCGGCGCTGTGGTGCGCGGCAAAGACGTGCTGATCGCCCACGATGACGTGGTGGTGGAATCCGGCGACCACGTCATCCTGTTCCTGATTGACAAACGCCGGCTGCGTGACGTGGAGCGTCTCTTCCAAGTCGGGCTGACCTTTTTTTGAGAATAGACAGCTATCTATCGGGTCACGGGGCATCGACCACATCTTGGTCGCGAGCAAGGGATGTATTCCCTTTGCGGAACTGGGATATCTGTAATCGAGCCGCATCACGGCTAACACGATGCCCCAACCAATGGCATCGTGAACTTCAGTAGTACGATTCCTTTTTTGGTCTCTTAGTCTTTACTAATGGGTTCGAAAGTAAGCGAACATCATTTATAATGTAGGCTCCGTTCGCCAAGCTTATCGGATATTTACACACATGCGCCACGATGACGGTCGTAAAC
>Ga0209300_1000260_pt1 | contig 31458 bp, 36 predicted proteins | sample Shrwel_input2_RT_FD_187535 | JGI IMG/M metagenome (GOLD analysis project Ga0209300, IMG submission 187535) | Subsurface microbial communities from deep shales in Ohio, USA - Utica-3 well 1 S input2 RT (SPAdes) (version 2) ... | reverse complement strand
TTGCTATCCGTTTGCCCTGCCCTCCCTCTTTCGATTGGGTTCTTAGCCCTGCTTCCATTTTCATCGTTCAACTCCTTTGTTCCTGGTTGTCTCCTGCCGCACACCTTGGCGTGTTAGCTCGACGGTGGCTCCCACCTTGGTCCGCTTGAGCCGTGCCGCCTCGGTGGGCGAGATGGATGCAACCAACATTTCACCCTTTCTCTCGTATAGCGCGACCTTGCCACCACCTTCGATATTGCGCTGACCCCTGTATGTAGCGGGGCCAGTGTCTGCCTCCTGCTTCTCACGATGATAAAATATATTACTAGTTTTGTCCCGTGCCGCGTTGCGTTTCTCGATGTAGTCGCGCACCGCCTGGGTACGCTCGGCAGCCTTGCCGTGGCGTGGCGTGGCGCCCTTCTCGCGGGCGTCGCTGACGGCCTTCCTGACGGCCTCTAGCCGCTCGTCGGAGAACGTCACGGGGACGCCGTGCTCTCCGGCAATGCGTGCCGCTGCGGCCTTGAAGGCATCGTCGCCGACCACTTCGACGCCCTCCTTGTAGCGCCCTGCGGCCACGCTCAACGCCTTGGCAACATCGCCTTCCTCGGCCTGCTCGACGCTGACTTCACTGCCTCGATCCCTCACCGCCTTGCCGTAGAAGACATCACCGCTGCGGTTCACCCTGGACGCTCCGGCCTTGACGCCGGCTTCATCCAAGCCCTCTAGCCGCTGCTCGCGGTCGCCGCGCTGCGGGCGGTGCTTCTGGCCGCGCAGGGCCTGCAACGCCTCGTCGCGCCCCGCCAGGGCCTCTTGCGCAAGCCACTGGCTCCAGGTCGTCGTGCCCGTCGACTCATGGACGACGCGCCGCGCCTCTTGGGCCTCCTTGCGAACCTCGGCGAGCTGCGCGGCAGTCTCGGCGCCGATCTGCTGATAGGTGCGCCGCTTGGTACGCCGGCCCAAGGTCAGGTCTTGCTTGATGGCACCACGCCGGCGACTGGACTCGCGTTTAATCGCCGCCTCACGGGCGAAGCGCTCGTCTCGAATTGCCTTCAAGGCATTCTGTTTCTCGGCCTTCCGCTCTCGCATCTGCTTCTGGTACTCGGCAAACAGCTTGTTGGCCTCATGCCGATTGTTCATCGGCTTAGCTTTATATCCTTTGGCGTTCCCCTGGTTCTGCTTGGCATGAGGGTTCGCTTGATACTCCCCCAGCTTCGCCTCGATGGACGACTTGGAAAACGCTCTACCCAAATCACTCGCCTTCATCGAAAGGTCGTGATTATTAATGTCCCGCAAAACAAAACCGGCACCACGCGGCGCAACTTCGACACCATGGGAAGACAACGCCTTATGAAATTCACCCCAGCCCTTAGACGACTCCAAGGCCGACACCAGCGACGGCTTTATTTCTCGCTTAGCCCACCCCTTGAACGATTGAACGCCAGAATGAACCTCCATATCCGATGCCTTCCCTCCCACCTCCTGGGAAGACTTACCCTTGTCGACCTCGAGGCCATAACGCTTTTCCATCTCGGCACAAAGGGCCTGCAACTTATAATGGCTGTGTGATGGGTCAACATTATTCAATATCTCGGGGTCAACCTTATTTATCGCAACATGAATATGAAGATTGTCAGTGTCGTGATGAATAGCGCTGACACGCTGGTGATGATCCAGCCCCAACGCCTTACACGCTTCGTCTTCTATTTGATGAATCTGCTCGACAGATATTTTATCATTGGGGTTGAAAGAGATCATCAAATGAAAGTTTTTGCTTGCCTTGGAGCGAGTGTTACCAGCCTGCACACGCTGAACATTAAAAATCAGGTCATCGAGGTCATCAGTCGTGGCATCATTTGTTATGCGAACATCAGACGCCTTTTCGCCATTACCATGACGATCAGTAATATACTCCGCCAACTGCTTATAGCTTCCCTGCCCCTTCTTGGCAGGAATCCGTTTGGCGATCATACAGAACGCACCTTCTCTCTTATTTCCTCCCGAAGCTCATTGATCCGGGATAGTAGCGTGGTCACTTCCAGCATCTCACCCTCTCGACCCCGGAAGTCTTCATCATTGGTCAGCCACATTTTCAGCAAGCCGCCCAGGCGACCTAAATCGCCATTCAACTGCATTAAGTCGCCAACGGCGTCATGGTCGATCATCGACTTAGGAACATACCCCATGCCCAGGTCACGCAGGAACGATGATGCACTCTTGTTACATGCCTTGGCGTTACTCTCGATCTGTTCTTTCTCGTCCTCTGAAACCCACACCTTGATGGGCTTTTGTCTTATCCGTGTCTGGCTTCCCATTGGCACCTCACTGGATGGTGGCACGTTGTCGGGCGGCGGTAGCCGCCCAGCCTCGCAGAGCAGGATCAGCGTCGAGCCCGAAGGGCGAGTAAGCCCCTTGCATTGTAGCCTAGCCGCTTGCGGCGTAGGCCTACAATGCACATCCTGCCATGGCTCCATCTTACCTTTTAGTTCACCGCTAGGACAGCGGCCCTAGCCGGCCCCGGAATGAAACAAAATGAAGCACATTGCCGCATAATGTAGCAAAATGAACGACTTACCCTCCCAGCAATGAAGCAAAATGAAGCAAAATGCTCCACAATGAACTAAAATGTTGCAAAATGCCGGATAGCCCGCTAGGCTGGTCTACAACGTCGATTTCGGGCTCCCAGGAGGGGCAAAACATGACCCAACGCGGACTTGGCCGGGTGCAGTTCATGGCCCACAAGGCTGAGATTGAGAGACGCTTGGCAGCGGGCGAAACCGGGCGCATGATCTATGACGATCTGGCCAGCGGCGACCGCCCCAAGATAACGCTAAGCTACCGAAACTTTATGAACTACGTGAGAAAGGAGGTGGGACCGCAATATAAAAGCAAACATTCAACTGTAAAACCGAAACCATCATCCCCTTCCCCTTCGACGGGCAAACAGCAAGGGGGAGCCAAGAAAATTGATTTCGGGGAAGCGGAAACCGGAACACCACATAATCCCACCCCGGATGAAAGCGATTTATACTGAGCAATCATAGAGGACTAGAATCATGGCTATTGATGTTATTCTGCAAGGCAAAGGCGGCGTTGGTAAAAGCTTTGCGGCGACCTGCTTGGCACAATATAAAATCAGCAAAGGTAAAAGTGTCGCCTGCATCGACACTGACCCGGTAAACAACACCTTTTCCGGCTTCAAATCTTTGCAAGTAACCTATATTCCCGTCTTGGAGAATGCCGGGATTAATCAAAAGAAATTCGACGTGATGATGGAGACGGTCGCCGAAAACATCGACACCGATTTCGTCATCGACAATGGCGCATCGACCTTTATTCCGCTGTCTGCCTATCTGGCTGAAAGTGGCGCCTATGACATGCTCGTTGAAATGGGCGGTGAAGTTAATATTCACACGGTCATTACTGGCGGTCAGGCTATGTCCGACACTCTCAACGGTCTAAAAACCCTTTGCGAGACTACGCCGGAAAACGTCAACATCATCGTTTGGCTCAACCCCTATTTCGGCAAGATCGAAAAAGATGGCAAGGGCTTCGAGCAAATGAAGATTTATCAGACCTATAAAAACAGGATTCACGGGATCGTCAATCTTCCCGAGCGCAATCGAAACACCTTCGGGGATGACGTTAAGGCAATGCTTGAATCGAAAATGACATTCGACGAAGCATTGGATAACGGCGACTTCGGAATCATGACAAAACAGCGCCTCAAGATGGTCAGAACTGACACCTTCCAAGCCCTGGACGCCGCCTTCGGCAGCGTAGAGTAAACCCTAAACCCTCGCCCCCGCTTCGCGGGGGCCTTTTTACTCCAAAAGGAAGGGGCCATGAACGACATTTCCAAAGATGCCATTATCAGCCACTTGGCAACCAAGCATAAAATCCTGGTGTCTGACGATGACCCGATTTTCGCCATGCTGGGCATCAATGAATATTTGATGGATCACTTCTATCAGAAGTCCCAGCAGCAACAAAAGGAGTTGATCGGACAGTTCCGCGATGCTATCGACCAATATGCCATCGCCATGCAGTCGGTGGCACAACTCAACATCGGAAAGGAGTTGGAACAGCATCGAGGCGAAGTCAAGGCGGCCTATTCCGAGGCTGAGAAAGCCATGAAGGAAAGTGCCCGGCGTTTCACCGGAACAGTCCAGGAAGCTCAAAAGGCCCTGGATGAAAGCCAGCAGAAAGCCCATCGCAGCATGATGGCGCTGACCGTGGTTAATGGCATTATCCTGGTGGCGGTCGTCGTCCTGGCTGGGGCAATGCTCTTATGATGAAAGGAGTCACGGCATGTTGCTTATCACCGCCATACTAACGGCCATTGTCTACATCGTTGCTTATTATTATATGATCCGCCTCGGCTGGTGGATCATTAAGAAACTATTTCGGGCAGGGGGTTATATATGGCATCGCTTTCACAAGATGCGCACATAGTAAAGCGCCCCTGTCGTCCAGGGGCGCTTTCCCATTCCCGCCTATGACCCTTTAGTTTCCTCCTTGTCAGCGGTTCCCGCTTTCTTCCCGCCCTGCTTGCTGCTTCCACTCGACGTTGACCGGCGCGGCGTGCTGCTGCGTGACGTTGTCCCGGATTTCGCTCCGGCCTTCGTTCCGGCCTTCGCCTGGGCCTGTGCCGCCTTCATCGCCTCAAGCTGTCCGCTCAGGCTGGCCGCTTGCTCCCTGGCTTTCGACGCCTCCCGCTGGGCCTCCTGGGCGGTCTTCTCCAGGGCCTCGATACGCCCCTGATTCTCAGCCCGCACCTGGGCGAGCTCTTGGCGGTGCTGTTCCTGCTCCTGCTGCCGTGCCTCCCGCTCGGCTGCCAGCGCTTCACCTCGCTCCTTCGCCTGCTGCTGGGCGCTTTGCTCGCGGGCCTCCGCCACGGCCTGGGCTCGCTCTGCCTCATGGCGGCCAGCGGCCTCCGTCTTCGCCGCTTCCTGTGCCTGCTGCTGGGCGCCTCGGGCCTCGTCGCGCTGCTCGGTCAGCGTCTCGACTCGGTTACGCGCCTGGGCAAGCTCCTGGCGAACCTGCTCGCCCGCGTGGCGCTCCTGCTCAAGCTCGGCGCGAAGGCGCTCGGCTTCGGCGCGGGCGCTGTCGCGCTCGCCTTCCATGCGATCCCGCTCGCCCTCCAGCGTCTCGACGCGCTCGGTCAGCTCCTCGGCCTGCTGCTCCAGGGACTCGCCGACCTCTGCCAACTCGGCGGCTTCGCTGCGGGCCTCCTCGGCGTCCGCCTCGGCCTCGGCTCGGGCGGCGGCGGCCTGACGCTCGATCTCATGGGTGAGGGCGGCAGCCAGGTCATCGGGCAGACGGGCGGCCTGGCGCTCTGCGGGCGCCTGCACGGCACGCCAGCTAGCCAGGTGCTTATGGATCGTGTTGGGGCTGCCGGTGCCCAGCGCGGCCCGGATGCGCTTGATGGTGGGGTTTTCGCCTTCACCAACCAGCTTGTCGGCGGCGGCGGCGACTTGATCGTATGTGATGCCGGGGCGTGCCATGGGTAGTTCCTCCGCTGTATCGTATTCCATATTTCATATGATAGCTTATATGATACGGAATACAATACAGAATATCAAATTAATACGGAATCCACCGGCGCCGGTGCGCCTTCTGCCGTCCAGCCACAAAAAAACCCCGCCGTGGCGGGGTTTTGGTGGCTCCAGCGGGCTCTATCGCTGGTCTAGCTCGTTCACGTCGTGCTCGGCCAGGAACTGGCGAAGCGCCTTGTTCATTCGGGTCTGCCAGCCTTTGCCAGACTCGCGGAACGCCTCTAGCAGTCAATACTGTACCCCCAATAAAACGGGACAGTTTGAGCATAGCCTATCTGGCCCAGCAGGGCAGGGCGGTTGGGATGGGTCACAAAGATGCCCTTGCCGTGTAAACTGGCCCACCACTTTCTGACCCTTTGAACTGACCCGCCATGTTCGTTCGCGCCTACCTCCGAGCCTCGACCGCCGATCAGGACGCCTCACGCGCCCGTGACGCCCTTCATGCCTTCGCCGAGGGGCAGGGTAGGCCCGTGGCCGCGTGGTACGGCGAGAACGCCTCTGGCACCTCCAGCGAGCGCGAGGAACTGGCTCGCCTCCTGGCCGACGCTCGACCGGGCGACGTGCTCCTAGTGGAAGCCATCGACCGCCTGACGCGGCTCGACGCCCAGGGCTGGGACAGCCTGCGGCGAAAAATCGAAGACTCACGGCTTAGGGTGGTGTCGCTCGATCTCCCCACCAGCCATGCCGCGATGATCGAGAGTCGCGGCGACGACTTCACCGACAGGACGTTGGATTCACTCAACCGCATGTTGATCGACGTTCTAGCGGCTGTGGCGAGAAAAGATTGGGAGGATCGGCGACGCCGGACACAAGAGGGCATCGCCAGGGCTGCCGCCCAGGGGAAATACAAGGGCCGTCCCAAGGATCACGCGAAGCGGGCGAAGATCGAAAACCTGTTGAACGCCAAGAAAGAAGATGGCTCGGATTTCAGTATCAGGGAAGTGGCTCGGCTCCTGGAGTGCAGCCCCACCACGGTTAAGGTCGTAAAACGCGAGATGGTCAAACGGAACGCTGACGGCGCTTCCTGACTCTCGCCTTTAGCCTTGACCAATCTTCATCAATGACCCAGCGGTTAGCCCAGCGCAATAACAAGTCGGCTCGATGCTTTGGCGGATAGTCTTCGGGATAATCCGTTATATCTCGCGCAATCGACAATAGCTCAGACTTTCCCCCTTGGGCCGACCATCCTTTATTTGGCGTTACACCAGCTTCCTTATTCATCTGTTCGGCCCGCTGACTCAGATTGACCACCTTGCTAGTCGGGTCAAAGACGGCATCCAGCAGGACGCCGAGCCATATCTGGCATTCGCCGGTGGGTATCTCACGCTTGCGCGGCATAACGCCTCCAAAAGAAACAAAATGCACTATATTGAATCAAAATGCCTTAAAATGAAGCACGCACCCCGGCGCCACCTGCGCCGGGGTGCCGGGGCGCCGGGCTTACTGGACCTGCCAGCCTGCGACGGTTTCCTTGCCGTACTCGTCACGCCATGCCTTCAATGTCTTCTGATTGCCGCCCCGTGTTTCCACGACTTCGCCGGTATGCGGATTTTTGAAGACTTTAAGGGGACGCTTGGGGCCTTCCTTTTCGGCTGCCTTATGGCCCTGTCCCGGCTGGAGTAGACTTAAAACGTCGCTGGCCGATCTATCGTATTCTTTCATCAGCTTTTCAAGCTGGTTTTTAAACTCCACCTCGCGTTTAAATCTTTCGTCCTGCTCGATGCGATTAACGTCATCTTGAAGCTGCTTGATCTGCTCTTTCTTTTCCATCCATGTTTGAAGAATCTTCATGCTCACTCCTTTACTTGATTGACTTTCGCTCGATGCAGACCCAATCAACTCTAAAACTCGTCTTCATTGATTAAGTCGAAAACTTTTCGCTTTGCGCTTTTAAGATCGTTTTTGTTCAAGACATACCATAAAAACTCGCCTGTTCCTGGCCCGGTTTCCATGCCAACGGCTCCGCGAGCCCGCTCATAACGATAAAGCCAGCGACTCGGCGACTTCCATTCATAAACATTGCTATTCGTGCTTTTGAATGTTTGCTCCAGGTCTTTAATCCGGTCTAACGCCATGCTTTATACCTCAGTCTCGCTATATGCGCCAAAATGGCTCGAATCCAGCCTTGTCGCAAAGCAAGCACCAAACGGAGTAGGGGATGGGGACTTGCCCGCCGAGCCACTTCCTCACTGTCCTGGTGCCTTGTGCCGGCTTCCCGTCAGGCGTTCGACGGGGCAGCCCAACATAGTCGCAAATCTCCGATCCTGTCGGGCTCCCCGCACGCCTCACCACTTCCCGAATTTCATCGGTACTAGGAGGCTGCCAATCGAGGTAAGGGCGCAGCGTTTCGGGTCGGATGGGGATTCCCTCGGTGCTCATGCTGATATTCCTCAATGGCCATGACGTGCCGCCACGCCTGAGCCAGTTGGCCAAGCTCCGAGACTGACATAATGGGCATCTGCACGGTTTGGCCCGTGTAGTGGCTTTGGCAGAGTTGTAGCGCCAATTCAATCAGCTTCCGTTGCATGTTGCTCACCCCCGGTTTAAACGGGCGGGGAGCCCCCGGCAAGGCCGGGGGCGATCCTCGCGTGTCAGTCGATGGCCGCCATGATCTTCGTCGCCTCGTCGTGATCGAGGGCAAAGTCTCGCAACTGGTGATAGAGGTCGATGAAGCGTTGTTGGCGGGTATGCCACGCCAGTCGGTTGAAGGCGACCAGACATGCCACGATCCCGGCAGCGTCGGCGCTCATCGTGTCATCGAACCAGTTGCCCACGCACTGCATGGAATAGCTTTCTTCGCGGCCACCGGGGGCCATGTAAAAACCGCCGTTGGATAGCTCCCACATGCTCCAGTGCGCCCCTTTGTAGTCGGGCGCGTATTCGCCCATCACCTGATAAATCAGGCGCTCCAGGGTGAGCATGTGGCGGCCTGCGTAGCGGGGCAGAATATCCAGGCGGCGGCTTGTCTCGACGCGGCTGCACGTCACAGGGGTATGGTCTTGGTCTGTCATCGGATCATCTCCGGCTTCCGGCCTTGGCATGGCAGCCCGGCCATTGGGTGCAGAGTGGGCCGGTCCTCCCGGCCCACCATGGGTTAGCTGTTGGCCTTCGCCTTGCTCACTGCGTCGATGCTCCAGTGGGCCTTGGCGTCGCCTTCGAGGGACAGGGAATCGAAGTAGGCTTCTTCGCGCAGCTTCCGGGCCTGTTCCTCCAGCTTCGCCGCTTCGTCCATCTTCTCGGCGATCAGGTCGCGGCGGTGGGGGAATACGGTTCCCGCTACGCCGGCCAGTTGGTCAACCCATGTCATGATCGTGGCTTTCTTCATCGTCTTACCTCCCGGTTTGCGGCCTTGGCACCATTGCCCGGCCATCTGATGAATACTATATCGTATATACGGGACAATGTCACGTATATTTTAAGCTCTTAATCTTCCCAAATCACTCCCCAGCCAGCGGCAATGCACAACACGGCCCAAACGGCATACGGTATATCCACGTCGCCGCCAAGCCAGCGGCGCACCGTCCGGGCATTGATACCGATGGCCTTGGCGAACCTCTCGCCTGTCCAGCCAGCCACTTGTAGGGCGGCGCGAATCTCTCCGGGGTCGGGTGGCATCCACTGCCGAAAAGGTGCCAGGGTTTCCGGGCGCACCGTCTCGGCAATCCCCTCGACTCGATAGGGTTTTCTTTCTTCACTCATCGTCATCACCTCTTATGACCTCCAGGCCGGCGCCGAAGCGCCGGCCTGGGGCTCTTAGATCAAGCCTTTCTCGGCGAAACTAACCACCTCTGGACTCCCCACTACCAAATGATCCAGAACGCGAATCTCGAACAGCCCCAGCGCCTCTTTCAGCCTGTCGGTAATGCGGCGGTCTGCTTGGCTAGGATCGGCAATACCCGAGGGGTGGTTGTGGGCCAGGATCACCGCGCCGGCATTGTGGCGAAGCGCCTCCTTGGCCACCTCGCGGGGATAAACCGAGGCGCTATCCAGGGTGCCGCGAAACAACTCCTCGAATGCGATCAGGCGGTGCTGAGTGTCGAGGAACAGCACGCAGAACGACTCATGCTCGACGTGCTCTAGCTCGAAGCGCAGAAAGTCGCGGACCACATGCGGCGAGGTCATTGCCAGGGGGCGCTCCTTCATCTCGCGGGCCAGGATGCGGGTGGCACGATCAAGAACTTTCTGCTCGGCGGGTGTGATTGCCATGGGACGGCTCCTTCTTGCTCTGACCTGGGCAGGATTGCCCGGCCTTCATGGGTAATATTAGGGCATAATGTCCTATTTTGCAAGGGGAGAAAGCGGAAATCCGCCACCTAGGCGGCAAATCGCGCCCTTTCTTTGGCGTTCTAAACCGCGAAGCGGCAGGCTTGTTGATCCTCTTGGCTGGATGCGGCGTAGCCGCCATGGCTACAACCTTGAATTGTCCTCCTGAGCACGCCGGCGAGCGCGGAGCGCTCTGCATAGGCGTGGCATTTTTACCGCGCTCGGCGCGGTATACCGCTCGCGAAGCGAGCCAGGGAGGTGGTTTTAAAAGACCTACTGGTTAAGGGCCGACACTTAACTTTCTTGTCCACCGACACTTAAATGCCATGCTGCCGAGCGAATCGGCGGCGCCGGGGGTCGTGGCGGCTGAAAATGCAGTCAACGGAAGGAAGTCGGGCTACTTTCAGGCCCTTCTCGTGGGCTCACCGGGGTCGCGCAGGGGCAATGCCCATCAAACAGGCACGACAACGCCGCCAGCGGCCAGCCAGCGGCATCGTTGGGGTAGGGGAGGGGCTATCGCCAGCGGGCTTGTATCGCCTTCTCGGCAGCCTCTCGGCATTCCGTGGCGGTCCAGGTCGGGTTAGCCTGCTTGTACTCCACGGCCAATAGCTGGGCCTGCCGGCGCTTCTCGATTTCCTCGGCGGTGATCTCGCCGCTGCGATCCTCGCGCCTAACGCCCTTGGGCTTGCCGCCCAGGCCCTTCAAGGCCGATCCGGCGCTGTCCAGGGCGGCCCTGGCCGTCAGGTTGCGCCGGGCGCTCGCTGTCTTGTTGGCCGGCGCCTTCTGTTGTTGGCGTTGCTTCTTCTGGAGCCGTTTCGCGGCGCGCTTTCGCTCGAAGCCGAGCCGGACCCCGAGGCCGAAGGCTGCGAACAGCAGCTTGGACACGGTTTTGATGGCGGCGTGGCCCTTATAGCTGCCGTCCGGGCGCATTTCGCAGCGCGGGTGGACGCCGACGATCCCCGCGGTCTTGAGGTCGCCCAGGGCGCGCTCGACGCGCCGCTGGGGGAGGCCGGTTTGCTTGGCGAGGTAGCGCACCGTCAGCGACATAAAGCTGCCATCAGCGGTCGGGACGCCCACTTTGAGCGTCACCAGGTCGGTATACTTGAGGATCGCCCACAACGTCGACAAGCAGGCTTCGCGGCGCTCGCTGCGCTGCTGCCGATTGCTGCCGTTGGCGAGGTTCAGGCTGGGGATCACCCAGGGATGGTAGTAGTAACGTACCAGCCGCTCCATCAGCTTCGTCAGGACGCCGGGGATCCCGCCTTTTCCTTGGCGCACGGGCTCCGTCAGCCCGATACGCGGGTCTTCTGGCTGGTGGCCACAGTAGTTGCCACCCGCGTTCACGCGAAAGCGCATCCAAAACTCCCTTGGATGGGCCTACACCTTGACGCTCTCGCCAGCTACGGTAGACTTACAGTTGCGACGGCCGCTGTCTTGTGTAGCTGCGAGATCGGTCGGAGTAGTCCTCAACAGATTGCTCAACTCCTGAAAGCGCCCGGATGCCCGCCGGGCGCTTTCTTTCGTTAAGCCACGTATTTTTCATGCCGGCGCAGCTTGTCGAACTCGTCTTCGCCGAGCCGCACCGTGGCATGTTCCACTCCTATGTAAGCGACCTCACGCAACGCCGCATTCGGCGTGGCGAAGCGCTTTAGCTTGTTGGTCCGCATCCGGCTGACCGCGTAGGCTTGCCCGTCCCGGTCGATCAGCAGCACCATCCATTGCTCGTGCTCGGAGGACCACCAGATGCGGGCCTCCGCGAAGCGTTCACTCATGTCTCGTAGATGCAGACGATCTAAAAGTTTCATAAGCTATTCACCAACAAGACGACTTCCATTCAAAATAGGGTTAAATCTTTCAATGGTCAAGGGCCACGCTCGACAGACATTCGCCAAGAACCTCAAGCGCTTGCGCCTGCAACGCGGGCTGACGCAGCAGAGCTTGGCGACCGCCACCGGCCTTACCCCCATGTACATCAGCAACCTCGAGCGCTGCATCAACAACGTCTCCCTGGACAACATGGAGCGTATCGCGCAGGCCCTGAGTGCCGACCTGTTCACCATGCTGATCGAGGTTCCCGAGGACTCCACGCCGCCAACGGGCGAGAAGTCGCGCAAACGCGCCACCAGCCAGCCCAAGGACGAACCCGAGTCCGACAGCTAAGCAATCGGCTACAAACAGCGTAAGAAATAGCTTACATACAACAAAGCCCGGCTATGCGACAATCCGGGCTTTTCTTTTGCTTGTATACAACTGACCTTCCCGCATGACTGGCCGGGCAACTTCGTTGCGCGGCCTTGCTTGTGCCTCAGCTAGTGATATACTTCTAGTTAATCACCGCTAATATCCACCTTTTGCCTGGGTAGCCCTCATGGATTCCAAGGACAAACGCATCATTGAAAAGCTGCGGCGCGAGATGGGATCGACCATCCGTGACGCCCTCAATGACCCCAAGGTCATCGAGGTCATGCTGAACGATGACGGCGAATTGTGGGTCGAGCGCGTTGGCGAGCCCATCGAGCACCTGGGTCACATGGATGGCCACGCGGCTTACGCGATGATGACCACCATCGCCAGCGCCAACGACACCATGGTGTCGCCGGACAATCCCACGCTGGAGACGGTCTTGCCCGAAAGCGGCGAGCGTTTCCAGGGGGAAGTGCCACCCAAAGTGAAGTCACCGGCCTTTACGATCCGCAAGCCCGCCGATTTTGTTTTCACGCTCTCTGATTACGTGGAACAAGGCGCCATGTCAGAAGATGACGCCGAGATTATCCGCGAACTCATCTTGAGGCGTGACAATATCGCGGTTGTTGGTGGTACAGGTTCGGGTAAAACCACTCTGGTGAATACCATCACACAAACCGCCGCCGAACTGACGCCGGACCATCGCTTTGTTGTGCTGGAAGATACGCCGGAACTCAAGCGGGCGGCTCGCAACTCTCTTATGATGCGCACGACGATGAATCAGTCGATGCAGCAGCTTTTGGTTTCAACACTCCGTCATCGACCGGATCGCATCATTGTTGGCGAGGTCCGCGACGGGGCTGCCCTGGACCTTATCGACGCATGGAGCACCGGCCACAAGGGCGGGATTTCAACTTGGCACGCAAATGAAGGGGGGATTGCCGCACTAAACAGACTCGAAAGGCTCATTCGCAAATCGCAGAACGCTACACCCGGCACCGATCTGAAACTTGATGTATCTGAGGCGGTCGACGCCATCATTTATATCAGCAAGGATGAACAAACCAAGAAACGTCGCGTTACCCATATCCTCGCCGTTCACAACGGCCTGGATGAAAACGGTAATTATCGTTGGAGCAATCTACGGGAGACTTGGAAAAATGCTCGCACTGAAACATCACTCGTTTAACGCCAAAAAAGTGACCTGGGTAGCCCTGGCCATTCTGGCGGTGATTCTGCCTGATGTGGCCCTGGCCAGCCCTTCCGGTGGTGGCCTGCCGTGGGATGATCCGCTCCAGACACTGGCGGACTCTTTTACCGGCCCGGTGGCCTATGTGGTGTCCGTCCTGGCGCTGTTTGCCAGCTTTGCCGGCTTGGCTTTCGGCGGCGAGATGAACGATACCACTCGCCGGGTCTTCCTGGTGGCGCTGATTATCTCGGGGCTGGTCTTCATCACCCAGCTTCTCACTTCACTGTTCGGCGTTTCCGGCGCAGTCATTTAATCGAGGGAGGTCGGTAGCATGTCAGAACTCAACGAACACCCTTTGCATCGCTCTCTTAATCGTCCCAATCTGCTTATGGGCGTGGACCGGGAATTGCTGCTGACCTCCGCTTTTTTCTCGGCCTTGATGATCTTCACCGTCCAATCCTGGGCGGCTGCCGCATTTGGTGTGTCTCTTTGGGTGCTTAGTGTTTACCTACTGAGGAAGGCCGCAAAGGCAGACCCTCAAATGCGTCAGGTATATATGCGATTCAGGAACTATCGCAAGTTTTACAGCGCCCGCCCTACCGCTTTCCGTAAGGAGTAAATCATGGGAATGGTCAACATGGGCACCTATAAAAGTCAGCGTCCAGGACTCTCCGACGTTCTGGAATATGCCGCAATGGTCGAAGACGGCATCATGCTGACAAAGAAAGGATTGATGGCAGCTTTCTATTATCGCGGTGTCGACATTGAAAGCTCCACCGATAATGAACGGAACTCGATTGCTGCTCGGACCAACCATGCGCTGGCCCGTTTGGGTAGTGGTTTCATCACTCACCATGATGCGGTCCGCATTCCGGCAGGCGCCTACCCGGCGCCCGCCGAAAACCATTTCCCCGACCCTGTTTCCCGGCTCATAGATAACGAACGCCGCGCACAATTCCAGCATGAAGGGGCTCACTATGAATCCCTTTATGTGCTGACGGTGACGTATATCCCCTCAGCCGAGGAAACCAGTCGTTTTAGGGATTTGCTTCTTACTGGCGGCGAAGATCAGAAGAAAAAAACCGGGCTGGATAAGGCTCTTGCATTCTTTAAAGACTCGCTAGACCAACTGGAGCAAATGCTAGCGGCTTCCGTTCGCATTTCGCGGATGCGCGGCATCGAGTATCAAACCGAAGATGGCGGCACGCATATCAATGACCAGCTCCTGGAGTACGTCAATTATTGCGTCTGCGGGATGGCTCACCCGATTAACCTGCCGCCTGTCCCCATGTACGTCGACCAGCTTATCAGCCAGGATTTCATCGGCGGTATGGAGCCCCAGGTAGGCGACCAGCATATTTCCGTGGTCGCCATCGACGGTTTCCCGGTGAACTCCTATCAGGGCATTCTCGCCGTCCTGGACCAACTGCCGATCACCTATCGGTGGTCCACTCGCTTCATCTACATGGACCCCCATGAAAGTGAAAAGCGCCTCAAGGCGTTTCGCCGCAAATGGCAGCAGAAGGTCCGCCCCTTCTTCGACCAAGTGACCAAGAACCCGAACAGCCAGCCGGACGGCGATGCGGTCGAGATGGTCAACGATGCCAACAACGCCTTGGCAGAAGCCAGCAGCCAACTAGTGGCCTATGGCTACTATACCTCGGTGGTGGTGCTCATGAACGAGTCCCGCGAGACCGTCAACGAGACGGCCAAGGAAGTGCGCGATGTCATCCGTCGCCTGGGCTTCGGCGCCAGGATCGAGACAATCAACGCGGTCGAGGCATGGCTGGGCAGCCTGCCGGGTCACTTCATGCAGAACGTCCGGCGCCCGCACATGCACTCACTGAACCTCGCCGACCTGCTGCCGCTGACCAGCGTGTGGGCTGGCCATGAACGGGCACCGTGCCCGTTCTATGACCCGGATTCACCGCCCCTCATGTACGCCGCCACGTCAGGCGCGACACCGTTTCGCTTCAACCTGCACAGCGGCGACCTGGGCCATACCCTGATTTTCGGGCCGACCGGCGCGGGTAAGTCGACCCTGCTGGCTCTGATCGCGGCACAGTTCCGCCGCTACCCCGGTGCGACCGTCACGGCGTTCGACAAGGGGCGTTCGATGATGCCGCTGACTCTGGCCTGCCAGGGATACCATCACGACTTCAACGGGGAGTTCGGCAACCCGCCGCGTCTCTGCCCGCTGAATGACCTGGACAGTGACGGCGATCAGGCATGGGCTCAGGGCTGGATCGAGTCGCTGGTGAAGCTCCAGGGCGTCGCGGTAACGCCGGATATGCGAAACCATATCAACCATGCGCTAACAACGATTCGTGAGACGGCCAAGAAAGGGGAAGGCCGCTCCCTGACCGACTTCCAAACCACGGTGCAAAGCAAGGAAGTCAAGGAAGCGCTGGTTCCCTATGTTCTCGGCGGTCCTGTCGGCCACCTGCTGGATGCCGAAGAAAACAACATCGAGGGCGAGGCCGTTTTCGAGGTCTTCGAGATTGAAGAACTCATGGAAATGGGGGAAACCCACCTTATCCCGGTTCTGCTGTACCTGTTCCGGCGCTTCGAGAAAAGCCTGAAAGGTCAGCCGGCTTTGCTCATCCTGGATGAAGCCTGGATCATGCTCGGCCATCCGGTTTTCAAGGCCAAAATCCGCGAATGGCTGAAAGTGCTTCGCCGGGCCAACTGTGCCGTCGTCCTAGCGACACAAAGCCTTTCCGATGCCACTCGATCCGGCATTATCGACGTGCTGCAAGAAAGCTGCCCGACGAAAATCTATCTGCCGAATGTCGAGGCATTCAACCGTGGCAATGGTGATACCCCTGGCCCGCGTGACATTTACGAGTCCATGGGTCTCAACGAACAGCAAATCAGGATCATCAAAGATGCCACGCCAAAGCGTGAATATTATTTCACGTCCACCGATGGTCGCCGCTTAATCGACTTGAACCTGGGGCCAGCGACTCTTGCTTTCATTGGCGTTTCTGGAAAGAACGATTTGAAAGCCATTAGCGATATGTCCAAATCCGATCCCGATGATTGGCCTTGGCAATGGCTCCAGCAACGGGGGGTTAGCTATGAAAAATATGTTTACTAAGGCCGCTGTCTTTTCTCTCGCCTTCACCACCACCGCCGCCTTTGGCGGTGGTGCCACTGGCGGGGCGCTCGAAGTCACGCAGTTGATGAACAATGCCCAGCTTGTTCAACAATATACCGAGATGGTCGAGCAGACCGCGACGCAGGCGCAAAACTTGCAACAGCAAATCAATACCTACAAGAACCTCGTTCACAACACACGTCGCCTTAGCGATCTGGAGTGGGGCACGGCGTCCACTCAGCTTATGCAACTGCGCGACTTGATCGGGCAGCTTCAAGGAATGGGGTACAGCCTCGGCGCCATTGATGATCTGTTCCAGGAGCAGTATCCGGGTTTTTCCAGTATCAGCATCTCCGAAAGTCCCGATCATGAAACGTTCAGCGAGCGGTATCAGAAGTGGAATCGAACCACCACGGACACGATTCAAACAAGTCTGCGCCAAGCGGGACTCCAGGAATCTCAGTTCGACACCGAAAACGCCACGATGCGCACCCTGGAGAACATGGGGCAATCGGCTGACGGTCAAATGAAGGCCCTAGAAGTGGGCAACTTGATCGCCGCCCAATCGGTACGACAAACGCAGAAACTGCGGCAGCTAGTGACAAGCAACATGCGAATGCGCGGCGCCTATATGGCCCAGCAGGTACAAGATGATGCCCGTCGCCAAGAAGTCCGCCAGACGTACACTAACCAGCGCCATCCGACCTATGTGGGCGATGAAGAACCCGCCGGCCTCCCGACAAGGTGACAGAAATGAGCTTCAAGATTATCGCCGCCATCTTGGCAGCCATCGGCATTACCGCCGCCGTCAGTGTCACCGTCTATATCGAGCAAAAGCCCGACGACTCAGGTAAGCGGCTGGAGGTAAACGAGAAGCAGGAAACCATAGTTGGTGATGAAGAACCTGCGGGACTCCCCGAACGCTAAAAGGATATTCACCATGACTTCTAAACAACGACTGATCCTTTACGGCATCCTTTTGGCGCTGGTCGTACTGCCACGACTGGCGTTCGCCGATATCCCCGAAAACAATGCTCTCGATGAAGCCTTCGGGGTGTTCAAGGATACCGCGAGCACATGGTATGACGTGCTTTCCGGCTATGCGTTCAACCTGCTGTCGATGCTTATGGTCATTGATCTGGCTTGGACGTTGATGATGCAGGCTCTGCAAGGCGGGGGTATCCAGGATTTCACCGCCGAAATCGTGCGCCGCATCTTCTTCTATGGCTTTTTCATCCTGGCCATCGAAAAGTCATGGGAATGGTCGAGCATCCTTATCAATTCCTTTGTCGACGCGGCCAACGCGGCACTTAACGCTGCGAGCGGCGTTACTAGAGTTAGTGGATCGTCGCTGTTCGACCTGGGCCTGGACGTGGCCAAGAAGATCGTTTCCGAAGTCTCGGTCTTTGATCCCTCTGCCGCGCTCGGTCTGCTTCTGGCGGCCCTCGTCGCCCTGGTGGTGATGGCCATTGTCGCGGCGATGGTTCTGGCGGCCTACATCGAGTCCTATATCGTCCTGGGGGCCGGTGTTCTACTGCTCGGTTTCGGCGGTTCGCGCTGGACCTCCGACTTTGCGAAAAAGTACCTGTTCTATGCCTTCTCGGTCGGGGTCAAGCTCTTTGTCCTCAACCTGATCGTCGGCTTGAGCTTCACCCTGATTCAAACCTGGGCCAACGAGTTCGACTCCGACTCGCAAACGCAGGTGTTCGTGATCCTCGGCACCATGGTGGTGTTGCTGTATCTGGCGAAGGCCATCCCCGACATGCTGCAAGGGCTCATGACCGGCACCAGCGCCGGGGGGTCCGGTGCCGGTGCGGCTACCGTGGGGGCTCTCGCCGGTGGCGCCATGGCAGCAGCGGGCGGCGCTGCGGCGGTGGGCGCATCCTCCAAGCTGGCAGCCGCGCAAGGCGGTGGCGGCGGTGCGATGGGCCACCTGGGCCGCATGGGCGCCAATCTTGGCAAGGCGATGAAAACCGACCTGGGGCAGAAGGTCGGTGGCGAAGCCCCGTTCGGCTCTGTGGGTGGCCGCATGGCCTCGAACATGAACGCCCAGCGTACCCAGATGGGCGGCGGCGGCGGTGCGCCTAGTGGCGGCTCCCTATCCGGCATGGGCTCCCCTCGCCCTGGCATGAGCGGTGGTTTCCGTGGTGGCAGCGGGGGCTCCTCGAGCACGCCCAGCACCTCCCAAGCGAATGACGCGGCAGGCGACAGCCAGGGCGGCGAAGACGAATCTTACGACTCTCCCCTGAATGGTCGATAAAGGCGACAACGGCGCGGCCCAGTCAGTCATTGACTGGGCTACGTCACGCGCTAAACTAGTAATATATTTTTAGTTGAGGGATTAACGATGGCTGAGAAGCAAAAAACTCCGTCCAACCCCTATATGGCGGGGCGGCTCGAATGGAACGAGCGATATGGCTCGCTCATCGTCCGCGAAAAGCGTTGGCGGATGATGGCGTTTTGCTGCGTCCTGGTCGCGCTCGTTGCCGTGATCGGCGTCGTCTATATCGGCTCGCAAAGCAAGTTCATCCCCTACGTGATCGAGGTCGACAAGTTCGGCAGAACGCAAGCCGTGGGGACTGCCGATCAGGTGCAGCCATCATCTGCCCGCATCAAGAAGGCGGAAATGCAGGACTTTATCGCGGATACGCGAAGCGTCTATGTCGATGCTGCCGCCATGCGTAGCAACATCGAGGACGCTTATGCCCTGGTCCCGAGTGGTGGTCAGGCTTACACCTTCCTGAATGACTTTTTCCGCGAGCGCGATCCGTTCAATACGGCTCGGACTCGCACCATTTCCGTCGATGTGCAATCCGCTCTCCCGCTCAGCCAGAACACTTGGCAAGTCGAGTGGACCGAAACCACTCGGGCTAGGCGAGGCGGTGAGGTCGTCGGCACGCCGACGAACTGGCGAGCCGTCATCACCATTGAAGACATTGCACCGTCGACCGAAGCCGGCGTCATTCGCAACCCGGCCAGCATCAACATCACCAGCCTGAACTGGACAGAAATCGACTAAGGGGATGGATACCATGAAACGCAGCATTCTGGCTCTGACACTGCTTCTCGGCGGCGCCTCCACCGCCGTGGCGAACTCCCAGGTTCCCAGCCTGGACACCACGCAATTTCTGTCGACCAACAACCCCGCGATGAACGCCAAGGAAGCACGCGGCGCCCGGCTGGCCCGCGAGTGGATCAACAACAATAACAACGAGCCGGTTCGTGGGGAAAACGGCTCCATCACCTATCTCTATGGCGCGGGGATGCCCGCCGTGATTTGCGCCCCGCTGCGCCTGTGCAGCATCAGCCTGGAGCCGGGCGAGGTCGTGAACAACATCAACATCGCCGATAGCGTGCGTTGGAATACCAGCCTCGGCACGTCCGGGTCAGGCCAAGGCCAGACCACACACGTCATGGTGAAGCCGACCGACGTAGGGCTGGAAACCTCCATGTCAATCCTGACAAATCGCCGTGACTATCAACTGACGCTCAAGAGTCGCACCGACGACTGGATGCCGGAAATTTCGTTCGTCTATCCGAGCAATATCCAGCAGGAAGTGGCCGAGTATCGCCAGCAGGTCCAGCAGCATCGTCAAGACAACACCATCACCGGAACCGGCCATCAGGTCGCCGACCTGGATTTTGAATACCGCATCGAGGGCGAAGCCTCCTGGCGGCCTGTTCGGGTCTATAACGACGGCGTGAAGACGGTCATCCAAATGCCTGCCTCCATGCAGCACCGCGAAGCGCCGGTCCTGGTGTCGATTGGCCCCGACGATCAGGAGCAAATCGTTAACTACCGGCTCCGTGGCGACCGCTTCATTGTCGATCAGCTTTTCGACCGGGCCGCCCTGGTGGCTGGCGTTGGCGATCAGCAAACCCGCGTCACCATCGAGCGCCAGTAAGGGGGACTCACGGATGAAACTCTCTCGCCTTATCGCCCCGCTGCTTTGCCTCGCTGTGCTCTCTGGCTGCGCTGTGCAGCCGCGCAGCGGCAATGTGGAAGCCATGACGCTGACACCGCCTCAAGCCGCCGACATGGCTCAGGACGCGGTGGAACTGCTCTCACCGTTCTATGCCCCTGGCAGGACGACGTTTCACTATCAGGTCGAACCCAAGCCGTTCTCGCGGGCGCTGGATAGCGCCCTGCGGAATCGTGGCTATGCCGTCAGCACCACGGGCGGCATCCCCGTCAGCTACGTCCTGGACGGCTTCCGCAACGGCCAATATCTGCTCCGGCTTTTCGCCACGGACGTGCGAATCTCGCGGGTCTATGGCATCCGCCCTGGTGGGCTCATGCCGCTGAATGCGCCGGCCCTCGACACTTCAACATCCACCGACTGAGGGGGACTTATGGCTAAGGACGAAAGCCTGCGGCCCGAAAACTCGCCCAGCCAACCGGGCGTCACCGACAAGCCGAAGCTCAACGTTCGCGGGCTCTCGCCGGTCCCGGTGTTCATCTTCGGGCTGGTGGTGGCCATCGTGGTCGCGTTCCTCGCTTACGGCATCCACAAGCGTGGCCAGACCAGCGATCAGCGGGAAAGCGGGGTTATCGCCAATGCCGGCGAAGGCGGTGGCGATAGCAACTATGTACAGGAATGGCTAGCCAACTCGCCGAACTCCGGGATGATCCCAGGCGAGGAAGAACCCGAAGGCCGTATGGATTGGGCCATGCCGCAAGGGTCTGAAGCTGCCCCCGAAGCCGAGGCCGAGCAACCGGCCCCCGAAGCAAACGCGCCTGTCCCGGAAGCGAACGCGCCGAACAATCAGGAAAGCCGGTTCGCGGAGGAAATTCGCCAGCGCCGCATGGAAAACATGCTCGCCGCCCTGGATAGCAACACCAGCGTCAGCGACAACCGCCAATCTCAAGGACAGGGCCGCCCGACCAGCAGCAGCTATGCCGGGGCCACGCAGGCGCCCCAGGCGCCAGGATCGGCCCAGGCGACTCGCGCCGCGCTGCCCTCCGACATGGGTGGTGGCAACGTTCCTGCCGGTCTGATGGGCCAGGAGAACGAGTATCAGGCGCAGAACATGCAGGACCAGAAACAAGAGTTCCTGAGTGGCCAGCAGGGCGACCAATACCGCCTGAACGAATCCCGTCAGGCCCTTCCCTCGCCGTTCACGATCAGGACCGGCACCGTCATCCCCGGCGTGATGATCTCCGGCATCAACTCCGACCTTCCGGGCCGGATGATTGCCCAGGTCAGCCAGAACGTCTATGACAGCGCCACCGGCGAGCACTTGATGATCCCCCAGGGTTCTCGCCTCTACGGTCGCTATGACAGCAACGTGGCCATGGGCCAGGAACGGGTCTTGATCGTCTGGAACCGCATCATCTACCCGGATGGCAGCACCTTGAACATTCAATCCATGCCGGGCAGCGATCAAGAAGGCTTCGCGGGCTTCCACGATCAGGTGGACAACCACTATTGGCGTACCTTCGGACAAGCCTTCATGTTGTCGGTAATCTCCGGGGCGGCCCAACTCTCCCAGCCTGATTCCGGGGGTCAAGACGGCTACGACGCCAATCAGGTCATGGCGGCGCAGCTTGGCCAGCAATTCGGCCAAGTCGGTCAAGAGATGATCCGCCGCAACATGAATATTCAGCCGACCTTGAGAATCCGCAAGGGGTATCGCTTCAACATCATGATTACCAAGGACATTGTCGCAAGACCCTGGCAAGGCCAGTAATCTCATCCCCTCTTGGCCGCCATTCTGGCGGCCCTTTTTAACGCCAAAGTGAAGGAGCGAGAATCCCATGAAGAAATCAGCCTTTATCTCAACCCTGTTCGCCGTTCTGGTTGTCGCGGCTCACGCTCATGCTAACGATGACTCCCAGGTTGCCGACCGGATATATACCATCAAGGAGTTCACCAAGAACATCGAGTTCGCCAAGGAAGTTGACGATAAGTGCCGCAACAATCCTGGCGAGTTACGGGACGACCCTAACTGCATCAATGCCCGTGAAGCGGTAGCCAAGGACCGGCTCATTGGATCGAACGGTGAGGACAGATTCAAAGCACCAAGCATTCGTTAACTTGATACCGAAGCTAAAGCCCATACCATGCATAGTGGCGAAATCCAATGTTTTAGCGTATAATGCCGAATTATTCTATTACAACCTTATTCAAGAGTCGTCCAGACATGGAAAGAGTTACCGAAAACTATGTGAGAGATTTTCTTAGGGAGCTAAAGTATTACGAGCCCGATAATCACATAACAATAGAAGAGCAAAAATCAGAAATCAAGAAAATAAAAAAGCTCTTGTCTAAGGCCAGCAAAACTGGAAGTTTAAATGCAGGCTATCCAGAATTTGTAGTCACAACCACCCTTGACTACAACTTCATCATAGTATTTGAATGCAAATCAGACCCAAGAAACCACTCCAGCAAGGACAGAAATGAACCTGTAAAATATGCTGTGGATGGCGCCATTCACTACGCTAAATTCTTATCAAAAGAATATACTGTTATTGCTGTCGCTGTTAGCGGAACCAATGAATCAAACATAAAAATATCAAACTTCCTTATACCTTGCGGAAGCGACAGTGTTAAGGAGTTTTGTAATGAGAGCGGCTACATAGTAGATAAAATCTTGCCGTTCGATGATTACTACCGACTATCAGCCTTTGACCCTGAGGTTGAAAGAAGGCGTCACCAAGACTTGATCGGCTTCGCAAAAGATTTGCACGAATTTATCTGGACAAGCGCCAAAATATCAGAAGAAGACAAACCCCTTCTGGTTAGTGGAACTTTGATCGCTTTGATGAACCAGGCATTTGCAAAATCCTATAGAAATTATAGCGCAGAAGACATGCCTGATTACTGGTTAGATGCCATCAAAAGAGAGCTGGATACGGCTGAAATACCGCAAGCAAAGAAGAATACCATGCTTCAGCCATATGCCAATGTTGCCACTCAACCCAACCTTGGAAAACCTGACTCAAAGCTAGCCAAAAAATACCCGCAAGGTGTTTTATATGAGATCGTAAACGAAATAAATGAAAATGTTTGGCCATTCATAAGCGTCTACCATAATTTTGATGTTGTCGGTCATTTCTATGGCGAATTTTTGAAGTATACAGGTGGGGATAAAAAAGCTCTCGGGATAGTATTAACCCCAAGACATGTAACCGAGCTATTTTGTGAAATTGCAAATATAACCAAGCGAGATAAAGTTTTAGATATTTGCGCAGGCACCGGCGCATTTCTCATATCTGCCATGCAGGCCATGCTTAAGACCGCGGTAACAACCGATGAAATCAATGACATAAAAAGAAACCGCTTAATTGGAATAGAAAACAGCCCTAAAATGTTTGCCCTGGCTGCAAGCAACATGATACTGAGAGGGGACGGGAAGGCAAATCTTCATCAAGGTAGTTGCTTTGATAATGCTATAATTGATTCAGTTGCCAAAATGAAACCTAATGTTGGTTTTTTAAATCCCCCATATGCTCAAGCAAAGAGCGACTCTGAGCTTCACGAACTGTATTTTGTAAAACACATGCTGGACCACCTTTCTGTGGGTGGGACTGGAGTTGCCATCATTCCAGTAAGCAGTGTTATAAAACCGTCATTAGCAAAGCATGAGATATTGGCTAGGCACACCCTCAAAGCTGTCATGTCAATGCCCGGTGAACTTTTCTATCCTGTAGGCACAGTGACTTGCATAGTAGTTTTTGAAGCCCACACCCCACACGAAGAATCAAAGAAAAAAACTTGGTTCGGTTACTGGCGGGAAGACGGTTTCGTAAAAACAAAGCACATGGGCAGGGTAGACTTGAATCACGAGTGGCAAGTTATTAAAGATAAGTGGATTGAAGCATACCGTAACAACGAAGTACACCCTGGCGAGTCTGTTACAGAAAGAATTACAGCCGATGACGAATGGATCGCTGAAGCGTATCTTGAAACGGACTATTCATTAATTGAGAAAAGAGACTTTGAGGAAGTAGTAAAAAACTATGCTCTTTTCAACATAATGAACGAGGTTTGACATGGTCCCCGTGAGTGAAGTTTTTGATGTTATATATGGTACAAACCTTGAGCTAAACAGACTCATTCAAACAGACGATGGAATTAATTTTGTATCTCGAAGCTCTAGGAATAATGGTGTTTCGGCGAAAGTAAAAAAGCTGCCGGACATTGAGCCTATCGAGGGAGGAGTGTTAACTGTAGCTGGCGGAGGGTCGGTTCTTGAAACATTCTTACAGCCAGAACCATTCTACTCTGGAAGAGATTTATTCTACTTAAAACCAAAAATTGATTTAACAGAATCAGAAAAACTCTTCTATTGCGTATGCATTCGCCACAACAAGTACCGATATAGTTATGGTCGGCAAGCTAACAGGACGCTTAAAGACATCATGATTCCGTCACTTGATGAGTTCCCCGAATGGGTTTACAACGTAAATGTGATTGACAACATGCTTGGTGTCTTGAAAAGAATTAAGGTTTAATATTAAATAATATAAAGCCGGAATTTTCCGGCCTTCCGTTAAATCTCAACACCTGAAGCACCACTATCACAGGCTGATAAAAAAGGCGTGAAGAATCACGCCTTCTGTCTCGTCCGGGGCATTTCGGCTACCGCTCAACGCCAGCCACTTTCGCCTTGCCGCGCTCCGGCTGCCGGTCGTGCTGCTTCGCCTTGGCCTGCTGTGCCTGCTCATAGGCTCGCTTCTTGTGGAGCGCCACGGCGGCCTCGATATTGGTCTGCACCGAGGCGCGACCGTCCTCCCGCTCCATGTCGTTGAAGTCGCTCAGGCCCTTATCGACGCGGGTAAAGTGCGGCACTGCCACCCCGCCCCCCACGGCGTCCGCCGCTTCGTGGGCCTTCTGGATGCCAGGATTCTTGCCGCGCTCCACCTCCTGCACTTGGTCGTTGTCAGCAGCGATCACCACCTGCTTATCGGGCCATTCTTCCTTGAGTGCCTTGGCCACGGCGGGCAGGTTGTTGGAGTCGAAGGCCACGGCGACCGGGCGCCCGGTGGCCTCATGGATCGTGGCCCCGGTGGCATAGCCCTCGGCGATCATCAGGGTATCCGCCTGGGCCAGCGCATCGAGGCCACCGATGGCATGAAAGTGCCCTTCTTTCTGGGTGCCCTTGTCGAAGCCCTTGAAGCTGCCGCCATCTGCCTGTGAAGCGATCCGCTGGAGGGACCAAAGGTGCCCTTTGGTGTCGATGGCAGGCACCGCCAGCCGGCCCTGGTCGTCTTCCTTGAGGCCGTGGGCCTGGACGCCTTTGCCGGCAAGGTAGGCGTGACCGGGATTCGCCTGCTTCATGCGCCCCCACTCCTGGGCGCAGTCCTGGGCGCGGGCCTGGAAGCCTGCTTGCCGCTCGGCGGCCCGTTCTTCCCGCTTCGCCTTGGCCTCGACCTCCATCCGCTCCCGCTCCTTGGCGCTGATCGGCTGCGTCTGCACGCCGTCAGCTTTCCAGTTCACCTTGGTGCCGGCGCGGAAGTTCTGGATCATGCCGGCAGGGTGGCCATCGGTATAGCCGACATAAGCGCCGCTCTGCTGGCCCTTGCGGTCGCCCTCGACCGGCACGCGATGAAGCTGCCCATCCATCTGCGGCGTCCCCTGGACCTTCAAACCGTTGTCGGCCAGGGCCTCGGCGAATTGGGCTTCCACCGGCTTGCTCTGCTGCTGTTGCGGCTGGCCCAGCCAGCGGGCGAATGGCGCGGTATCCATGCCAGCCGGGGCATACCAGCTTTTTTGCTTGCGGTCCCACTTCGCGCCGAGCGCCTTGGCCTCGTCCTTCTCGCGATACGGGACATTAAGATAAGTCGGCCCCTTGGCTTGGGCCTTCTGCTGATCTTGGCGTTTCTCCACCTCCGCCCCCTCCTGACTGCGCTGCTGATACTCGGCAACATCGCGGGCGTCCTTCACCGCCTCCGCCTCTTTCTCGGCCTGGGTCAACGGGCCTTCCGGCTCCCGATCCTGGGCCACCTGTGACGGCATCGGCTGCGCCTGCCCGGCTTCCCTCTCCTGGCCTTGCTCCTGGGCTGGCTCCGGGTCGCCCTTGCGATACTGCGCGGCCACCTCCTGGCTGTGCTCTAGGCTGTTCTCCAGGGCCGTCACCGTGCGCATGATGTGCTCGGCATCACGGGCGGCCCGAACGATCTCTTTGGAGTCCTCCTGCAGAACCTTGATCCATGACCCGACATAGGCGGCGTGCTGGCCGGGGTCGTGGCCGATTCCAAGCTCGTCACCAATTAGAAGCGATGCGACCTCGGCCTTGAGCTCCTCGCGGGCGTACTGCTCGCTGCCAAACGGCCCCGTCAGGTCACGATTGAGCCGCGACGGGTGGCCGGTCGCGTGCCCCATTTCGTGCATGGCGGTGGCGTAGTAGCCGTCCGGGGTGTGGAACTGCTCTTTCTCCGGCAACGTGATCGAGTCGGTGGACGGTCGATAGAAGGCCCGGTCGCCGTTCACATGGTTGATCGAGACATCGGTATTTGCCAGCACCTTCTCGGCCCGTTCGTGGCGCTCGAACGCGGCTTCCGGGGTGTCCTTGGGGCGCTCCAGGGCCGGCAGGCCCTCGACCTGCTCTCCGTTGAAGACGTTGGCCCAGAACACCTTGGGCTTTTCGAGCTGCACTTTCATCTTTTCGGGCTTGCCGTCTTCGCCGATGACGGGCTTGCCGCTCTCGTCGCGTTTGGTGCGTTCCTCGCTGAACTTCCAGTATTGAACGGGGGTCGACTTCTCCCCCTTCCGTACCTGGGCGCCGATCTTCTGCGCCTGCTTGTAGGTCAGCCAACGTGGGTCGCCGCGCCCCTGCATCTCCAGCCATAGGGCATTGGCCCCCTTGTAGCGGGTGCCCGACACGGGGTTATGCGGCATCGAGCGTTCCCCCGGCGCCCATGGCTTCTGCCAGGGCGCGGTGCCTTGCTGCAACTGCTCGATCAGGCGTTCGGCGATCTGCTCATGATATGGGCGCTTCTTGCTCATACGGCCTCCCCGTCATCCTCGGCGGCACTGTCCAGGGCGTCGTCCTCGCTCAAAGCGTCGTCCTCAAACGCGCCCATCGCCTCGGCGTGCTCCGGGTCCACCTCCAGCATTTCCCCCGGCGCAAGCTCACCTAGAAGCTGCTCCGTGCGGTCCATTCCTTCGTCGGTCGTCGCCGTCTGATAGTCAGCCATCGTGCTTCTCCTTGGCGTTTTCCAGTTGGGGTTTACCTCGCCGGTCGGCGAAGCGGGCGGCGCATTTGGGGAAGCCCGAGCATCCCCACCAGTGCCCCTTACCTCCCTTGCTGCGGCGCCTTACCAGCGGCTCGCCGCACTCGGGGCACGGAATATCCGACACCTGCGCCTGACTGCCGGACTTGGGTTTGGTCATCTGCGGCTTGCCGCCCTTGTCGGGCCGCGTCGCCTTGCATTCGGGGTAGCGATTGCAGCCCCAAAAATGGCCCTTCGATCCCTTCCGGCGACGCAACACGCCCTCGCCGCACTCGGGACACTCCGGGCCGCTGGCCGCCTCGATCTGCACGCCCTCGGCCTTGATCCGCTCGATCTCACCGGCGACGTGCTCAGCGACGCCATCAACGAACTGCTCCAGGGTCATCGCCCCCTGCCGGATTTGCTCTTGCTGCTCATGCCACAAGGCGGTCATGTCGGGCGCCGTCGCCGACGCGGGCAGCAGGTCGTGGAACTCGCGTCCCAGGCCGGTGCTCTGGACCTTCTTGCCCTTCTCCTCCAGGAAGCCGCGTTTCATCAGCGCCTCGATGATCGCGCTTCGGGTCGCGGGGGTGCCGATGCCACCGTGCTCCCCTCTCTTCTCCTGATCCTTGGCGAGTAGGAGCTTTTTCACGCGCTCGTCGGTGACGTACTTCGCCACCCGCGCCAGGTCTTTCAGCAGGGCGGACATGGTGTACCGCTTCGGCGGCTGGGTCTGCTTCTCGGCGACCGTCGCCCCCTGGCAGGTCAACGGGGTCTGTGGTGTCACCCACTCCAGGTTGGCCGCGCTGTCGTCGTCCTCGCCGTCGCCGTGAACTTCCTCGTTATCGGCATCCTGCTTGTAGAGGCGTTTCCAGCCGAGCGACGTAACCACCTTGGCGGTCACGCGGAAGGCATGACCTGCCACCTCCAGGTCGAGGGTCGTTTGACGGTACTGCTCGGGCGGCCAGTGCTGGGCGATGAACTGCCGGGCGATCAGCTGATAGAGCTTCGCCTCGTCGTCGGTCAGCTTCTCCAGGTCGCCGCTGGTCTGCGTCGGGATGATGGCGTGATGCGCCGAGACGTTCGCGGAGTTGTAGGCCCGGCTTTTCAGCGTCGGGTCGGCAGCCTGGGCGGCCTTGCCCAGCACCGGCGCGGTGTTGGCGATGGCATCGAGCACGCCGGGCGCGTCGGCGTGCTGCTCGTCGCTCAGGTATTCGCAGTCACTCCGGTTGTAGGTAATCAAGCGGTGCCGCTCGCGCAGCGCCTGGGTGGTCTTCAAGGTCTTGTCCGGGCTAAATCCGAACTTCCGGCTGGCGTCGGCTTGCAGGTTCAGCAGGTTATACGGCAGCGGCGGCGGGGTCTGCTTGTCTTCCGTCTTGGCGTTGAACACGTTGGCGGGTTGCCCCTCGATGGCCTGGGCCACGCGCTGGGCGAACTCCTGGTCGATCACCCTCCCCTTGTCGTCCACCGGGGCGTCATCGCCGGGACGGTAGCGGGCGGCGAACTCGCCACCCTCGCCGGCAAAGGTCGCGCCGAGGTCGTAATAGACATGACTGGCGTGCCCTTCGTGAGCGCGGTCGCGGCGCACCACCAGCCCAAGGATCGGCGTCTGAACGCGCCCCACCGACAAGACATGATCGGCGCCGGCCGCTCGACCGGCCAGGGTATAGGCGCGGGTCAGGTTGTAGCCGTAATGTTGATCAGCAACCGCTTGAGCGAGAGCACTTTGGTACAGCCCGTAAAACTCTTTATTATCGCGCAAATTATCTAAGCTACGTTGCACGATCTTTTTATTCATATCACTAATTAGGATTCTCTTTACCGGCTTGGTATTGCCGATATAGTCCAGCAATTCATCAATAAGTAGCTGACCCTGTTCATCAACGTCACCAGCATTCACAACCTCAGTAGCTTGTCCGACCAGCCGCTTGATTAGTTTGATCTGGTCATTCTTGTCCTTTATCGGCTTGTGCTCGATGGGCCAGCGCAGAGGTAGCCGCTCCATCGCCCACTGCTTGGCCGTGGGGTCGTGGTCTTCCGGGTCGGTCAACTCCAGCAGGTGGCCAAAGCACCAGGTCACTACATCGTCGCTACCGCAACGGATGCATCCGCCGTCCTTCTGGCCGCCACCGATCGCATCAGCGATCGCTCGGCCAAGCTCCGGTTTTTCGGCGATAAATACACGCATCGGGGTTCTTCCCTTCCGTGGGTGGTCAGTTCAGATATTCCAGGCTGACGGCGGTGCCCGCCGTGTACGGGTCGGCGGCGGTCGGCGCCGCCTGGGGGGCGGCCTGGGCCACGCCATCCTGCCCCTCCTGGGCTTCCTGGGGCTCGGGGGCGGCCTGGGCCTTGGTCGACACCTGGGCGAGCCAGTCAGGGGTTCGCTGGAAGGCGCTCAGGTCGATGCTGGTGTCGGCCTCAGCGGCTTGCTTCTCCAGGTTCGCCACGGACGGCACCAGTCCGTACCGCTCGATATAACCGTTCTCGAAACCGGCGGTGAAACTGCCGGTGTTATAGGCCGACAATGCGGCCTGCAACGCCCGCTGACCGGGGCCAAACTCGGCGGCGGCCCGCTGATAGGCTTCGGTCAGCACGCGGCCACCCGCCGCGACGTTCATGCAGGGGTCGTAAACCTCTGCCGGCGTCATGCCCAGCCAGTCCAGGTTGTTGCTGTTGATCTGCATGGCGCCCATGTCGACGCTGTGCCCCTCGGCGATCAGCCGGGCGGCGATGGCCGCCGCTTCGTCCAGGGTCTTGGGCGTCGGGTATTCGACGCCCCCGGCATCATTCACATGGATGGCCAGGGGGTCGCCCCGCGACTCGACATGCGCGATTTGCTCCAGGGTGTCCGGCGCCACGTTCGGCGCACAATCAACGGGAAGGTCCATAGCTCACGTCCTCACGTATTGATGGCCGTCACCACGGGCAGCGAGAACAACGCGCCCCAGGCGGCGATATGGGTTTGTTGGATGGTCGGGATGGAGGTCTCGCTGGCCCACCAGTCGTTGGCCATGCCAACGAGCACGTCGGCGCCGGCAGCGACGGATTGCAGCACGGGCCACGTCAGGAACATCTCGTAGCAAATCAGCGGGGCCACGGTCTGGCCCCCTACCTCGATGACCGGGTTGGCGAACCAATGGGCGCGGGTGCTGCCGTCCTGCCACGGGCGCCACATGCTCAGCGGTACCGGCATCCGCTGCCGGTAAACGACTTCGCCTTCGCCGTCCTGGTAGTCGATCACCACGTTGTCGGTCTTGTCGCCGGCCATGACGGTGCCGCCCATCAGCACCCGATGGCCGGACGGTAGGGAACGCCAAAGGGAGGCGCTGGTATCGGTCCAGGGGCCGGTGGTGGACTCGGGCAGGACGTGGACGCCTGCCGGGGCGTCGTCCAGGGCATCGAGCCAGTGCCGTTGCCGGCGAAACGCGCCGGCCAAGTCGGCGCCGCCGCGATACTCCAGTTGGCTATCGTGCCCCTGCCAGTCGGGCAACGGCGTGGCGGTCGCCGTCAGCGGCGACACCAGCAGCCAGACGACCGGCAGCCCGGCCAGCCAGGGCCGCCACACCATGGCCAGCATCAGCGCGACCACGGCCACCAGCCCCCACCAGTGCCAGCCAGGGAACAGCGCTCCAGCGGCGACCACGGGGCTCGCCCAGCCGACGATGCCGACAGGCGGCACGGTGGTTGCCAGCAAGGCCAGAAACGCTCTCAGCGGGCGCTGGGCGAGGTTGTCGGTCCAGGCGATGCCCCAACAGGCCGCCAGGGCAACGCCGGCCAGCAGCCAAATGGCGGTGCCATAGGCAATGCCGGCGTCGAAGTATGTCGCGGTGCCGGTTATCAGCCCCCGCGAGACGGCGAGATAGTAGGCGCCGGCCAAGGCGAAGGCCGCCCAGCGGCCTCGGGCCATCGTCCACAACGCCGGCAGCGCCACCACCATCGGCAGCAAGGCCAGCGACTCCCACGCCACCATGCCGATGAAGCCGCTCACCGCGACCAATGCAAGATTCCATGCCAGTTGCCTCATAACGCC
>Ga0209300_1000258_pt1 | contig 31504 bp, 29 predicted proteins | sample Shrwel_input2_RT_FD_187535 | JGI IMG/M metagenome (GOLD analysis project Ga0209300, IMG submission 187535) | Subsurface microbial communities from deep shales in Ohio, USA - Utica-3 well 1 S input2 RT (SPAdes) (version 2) ... | reverse complement strand
TATAGTGACTCCCCAGTCATACCAAGGGACGCAAGTGCATGATTGGACGCCTGCGAGGCACCCTGCTGGAAAAACAGCCCCCCTGGCTGGTCATCGATGTCCAGGGCGTCGGTTACGAGCTGGAAGCCTCGATGAACACGCTGCTGGCCTTGCCCGGGATCGGCGAGACCGTGCAGCTCCATACCCATTTGAGCATCCGTGACGACGCGCACCTGCTCTACGGCTTCATCGACGAGCCCGAGCGGGCCCTGTTCCGTGCGCTGGTGAAGGTCAACGGCGTGGGTCCCAAGCTGGCGCTGGCGATTCTCTCCGGCATGGAGCAGGACCAGTTCATTCGCTGTGTCATGGACAGTGACGTCAAGGCGCTGACGCGGCTGCCGGGCGTCGGCAAGAAGACCGCCGAACGCCTGATCGTCGAGATGCAGGATCGCTTCCCGCACTGGGTCGGCGGTGACGAGACGGTGCCGGCCGGCCAGGCCCCGTCGACCACGCCGGCGAGCGACCCGCGCGCCGATGCGGAGGCGGCGCTGGTGTCGCTGGGCTACAAGCCCACCGAGGCGAGCCGGCTGCTTTCCGGGCTGGAAGACGAGCTGTCCACCGAGGCGCTGATCAAGGCGGCCCTGTCGCGCCAGTTCACGGGATGACGCACCATGATCGAAAGTGACCGTCTGATCGCCGCCGCGCCGCAGGCCGGCGAAGTGCGCCACGATTACGCGATCCGTCCGCGCCGGCTGGGCGACTACATCGGCCAGCCGCGGGTGCGCGAGCAGCTCGACATCTTCATCAGCGCGGCCCGGCGCCGGGGCGACAGCCTCGACCATACCCTGGTATTCGGCCCCCCCGGCCTGGGCAAGACCACCCTGGCCAACATCATCGCCTCGGAGATGGAGGTCGACATCAAGTCCACCTCCGGGCCGGTGCTGGAGCGGGCCGGCGACCTGGCGGCGATGCTCACCAACCTGCAGCCCGGCGACGTGCTGTTCATCGACGAGATCCACCGGTTGCCCGCGGCCGTCGAGGAAGTGCTCTATCCGGCGATGGAGGACTTCCAGCTCGACATCATGATCGGCGAGGGGCCGGCGGCACGCTCCATCAAGCTGGATCTGCCGCGCTTCACCCTGGTGGGGGCGACGACCCGTGCCGGACTGCTGACGTCGCCACTGCGCGACCGCTTCGGCATCGTCCAGCGCCTCGAGTTCTATGCCATCGACGAGCTCACCGAGATCGTCGCGCGCTCGGCGCGCCTGCTGGGCATCGAGGCGGAAGGCGACGGTGCGGCCGAGGTGGCACGCCGGGCCCGGGGCACGCCACGCATCGCCAACCGCCTGCTGCGCCGGGTCCGCGACTTCGCGGAGATCCGTGGCGACGGGCGCCTGACCGCCGACATCGCCGATCAGGCGCTGAACATGCTGCACGTCGACAGCCACGGTCTCGATCACATGGACCGGCGCCTGCTGCTGGCGATGATCGAGAAGTTCGACGGCGGGCCGGTGGGCGTCGACAGCCTGGCCGCGGCGATCAGCGAGGAGCGGGACACCATCGAGGATGTCATCGAGCCCTACCTGATCCAGCAGGGCTTCATGCTGCGCACCGCGCGCGGGCGCATGGTCACCGGCCAGGCCTATCGCCACTTCGGTCTGGAGGCGCTGGGGGGCACGCCCGACGGCGGCAGCGAGGCACACGCATGAGCTTCGCGATCCCGGTCACGGTCTACATCGAGGATACCGACGCCGGCGGTATCGTCTATTACGTCAACTATCTCAAGTACATGGAGCGGGCACGCAGCGAATGGCTGCGCGCGTCGGGGCTGACCCAGCGCGCGCTGTTCGACGACGGCATCCAGCTGGTGGTGCACCGGCTGACCTGCCGTTATGCCAAGCCCGCCCGACTCGACGACCGGTTGCGGGTCACCGCGGCGGTCGTCGAGGCCACGTCATGTCGCGTGCGCTTTCATCAGCAGGTACTGGCGGGCGGGGAACCCCTGTGCGACGCCGACGTCGATATTGCGTGTGTCGACGCGACGCGGCTTCGCCCCACGCGCTGGCCGGCGGCCCTGGCCGCGGCCCTGAAGGAACAACCGCAATCACTGACGAGGACGCCGTGAACGACTCTCTCTCCATTCCCCACTTGATACTCAATGCCAGCCTGGTGGTCCAGCTGGTGATGCTGCTGCTGATCGTGGGCTCCGTCGCCTCCTGGGCGGTGATCTTCCAGCGCGGCTTCGTCCTGCGCCGGGCCCGCAAGGCCCATCGCACCTTCGAGGACCGCTTCTGGTCCGGGGTCGATCTCAATGAACTGTATCGCGAGACGCCCGCCGAACAGGATGTCGAGGGCGCCGAGCACCTCTTTCGCGCCGGCTTTCGCGAGTTCAACCGGCTGCTGCCCAAGACGCGCAGCAGTCAGGCGATTCTCGACGGCGTGCAGCGTGCGATGCGGGTGGCCTGGTCGCGTGAGGAGGAACGCCTCAACCAGCATCTGACCTTCCTGGCCACGGTGGCGTCCGCCAGCCCCTACATCGGCCTGTTCGGCACCGTCTGGGGCATCATGGGCTCCTTCATGGGGCTGTCGATGGCCCAGCAGGCCACGCTGTCGACGGTGGCGCCGTGGATCGCCGAGGCGCTCATCGCCACGGCGATGGGGCTGTTCGCGGCCATTCCGGCGGTGATCTTCTACAACCGCCTGTCGGCGCTGTCCAGCCGGCTGCTGGGCCAGTACGAGGACTTCGCCGAGGAGTTCCATTCCATCCTGCACCGCAACCTGCAGGGACGCGACGAGCGCGACGCCGCCTGAGGAGCCCGTCATGATGCATGGACCCTTCAACCGTGGCCCCCGGCGCAAGCCCATGGGGGAGATCAATGTCGTGCCCTTCATCGACGTGATGCTGGTGCTGCTGGTGATCTTCATGATCACCGCACCGATGATGACCCAGGGCGTTCAGGTGGAGCTGCCCAAGGTGGCCTCCAAGCCGATCGAGACCGACGAGAACAGCGAGCCTCTGGTGGTGTCGGTCAATCGTGACGGCCAGTACTTCCTGTCGCTGGGCGACGGCGAGACGCCGCTGTCCCTCGACGAGCTCAGTACCAAGGTGGTGGCCATTCTCAAGCGCAAGCCGCAGACCCCGGTCATGGTCAAGGGCGACCAGAACGTGGCCTACGGCCAGGTGGTGACCTTGATGGGTGCGCTGCAGTCGGCCGGGGTCCCCAACGTGGGGCTGATCTCCGATCCCCCGCCGGCCGAACAGTGAGGCATCGCCATGGCTAGAGCGAAGAAGCGGGTGGGTTACGGCCTGCCCGTGATCCTGGCCGTCGGCCTGCATGTCGTCGTGCTGGCGATCACCCTGTTGCGCTGGCCGGCCAGCGACCCCGAGCCGACCTCGTCGGCAATCGTCAAGGCGACCCTGGTACGTACCGAGACGGCGACCGACAAGGCCCAGCGGGCTCAGGAAGCCCAGGCGAGTGCGGCCGAAGCCAAAAAGCAACAGAAGGCCGATCAGGCCGAACAGGCGGCGGCAAGGGCGGAAGCCGAGAAGCAGCGCCAGGCAGCAGAAGCGGCGCGCCAGAAAAAGGCCGAGGCCGAAAAGCAGCACGAAGCCGAGCTGCAGGCCCTGACCCAGGCCCGCGAGCAGGCCCAGGAGGCCGCCCGGCGCCGCGCGGAGGAGGCCAAACAGGCCGCTCGTCAGAAGGCCGAGGCCGAGAAGCAGCGCCAGGCGGAGGAAGCCGCCCGCAGGAAGGCGGAGGCCGAGAAACAGCGCCAGGCGGAAGAGGCCGCTCGCAAGAAGGCGGAAGCCGAGAAACAGCGTCAGGCGGAAGAGGCCGCCCGCCAGAAGGCGGAGGCCGAGAAGAAGCAGCGTCAGGCGGAGGAGGCGGCTCGCAGGAAGGCGGAAGCCGAGAAGAAGCAGCGCCAGGCGGAGGAGGCCGCCCGCAGGAAGGCGGAAGCCCAGGCCAAGCGGGCCGCCGAGGCGGCGCGCCAGGCCTCCGAGCAGGCGCTGGCCCAGTCCATCGCCGGCGAGGAGCAGGCGATCGCCAATGCCCGCCAGGCGCGCGAGGCCGCCAATGGCTTCAAGAACCTGGTCAAGCAGGCCGTCGAGCAGGCCTGGATCATCCCGTCGTCCGCCGGCGATCAGCAGCGTGCCGTGGTTCGTATTACGCTGTTACCCACCGGCGAGCTGGTCGATGCCAGCATTCGCGAGAGCAGCGGTAACGCGGCCTTCGACCGCTCGGTGCTGCAGGCCGTGGAGCGGGCGGCGCCCTTCCGCGAGATGCAGTCGCTGCCGACGTCCGCCCAACGCCAGTTCCGCGAGTTCAATCTCGACTTCAACCCTGAGGATGTGCGCTGATGAAACGACTGACCCCTCTCCTGTTCGGCTGGCTGCTGTTGTTCAGCAGCCTGGCCAGCGCCGACCTGACCATCCAGATCACCAAGGGCAGCGACCAAGCGATTCCCATCGCCATCGTGCCGTTCGCGACCGACGGCGCCCAGCTTCCCGAGGACCTGTCGGGTATCGTCGAGAGCGACCTGTCGCGCAGCGGCCAGTTTGCGCCGTTGCCCCGGGATACGCTGGTCGCCACGCCCCACAGCGCGGACGAGGTCTACTTTCGTGACTGGCGCTCGGTGGACAGCAATTATGTGCTCGTCGGTCGGGTCTCGCCGCAGGGGGATCAGTATCGCATCCGCTTCGAGCTGATGGACGTCTACGGCGAGAAGCGCATGCTTGGCGAGGCGCTGACGGTCTCGGCCGACCAGCTGCGTGCCGGGGCTCACTACATCAGTGACAAGGTCTACGAGGCGATTACCGGAACGCGCGGGGCCTTCTCGACCCGCATCGCTTACGTCACGGCGCAGGGAGCCGGTGACAAGCGGCAGTTTGCGCTGCACGTCGCGGATGCCGACGGCCACAACGGCCACCAGATCCTGAGCTCGGACGATCCCATCATGTCACCGTCCTGGTCGCCGGATGGCGGCAAGCTGGCCTATGTGTCCTTCGAAACCGGCAACTCGGCCATCTATGTACAGAACCTGGCGACCGGTCAGCGTGTTCAGCTGACCGACTTCAAGGGCATCAACGGCGCTCCGGTATGGTCGCCTGACGGCCGGCGCCTGGCCATGTCGCTGTCCAAGGACGGCCAGCCGGAGATCTACATCATGGATATCGCCACGCGCAAGCTTACCCGCATCACGCGCAACGGCGCCATCGACACCGAGCCCGCCTGGGCGCCGGACGGCCGCAGCCTGATCTTCACCTCGGACCGCAGCGGCGGACCGCAGCTGTATCGTCGCGACCTGAACAGCGACCGCACCCAGCGCGTGACCTATACCGGGGACTACAACTCGCGGGGGCGTTTCGCACCGGACGGCAAGAGCCTGTTCCTGGTCCACCGTGACAGCCGCGGGTTTCATGTCGCCAGACAGAATCTGGACACCGGCCGCCTGACGGTACTCACCGACACCCAGTGGGACGAGTCGCCGAGTGTTGCGCCCAATGGGGCCATGGTAATCTTCGCTACCCAGCGGGGAAATCAGGGGATCCTGGGGGTCGTCTCGGCGGACGGCAAGGCGTCCTACCGCCTGCCTTCAGCCCAGGGCGATGTCCGCGAGCCCGCCTGGTCGCCGTTTCTGAACTGATGGAACCCTGTTTCATGCCCGAGGGTGTATCTTTCGTATCCCGAGCAAGGAGATGACAATGAAGTTCGTTCCGTATGCCAAGAGCCTGGCCGTGGCCCTGTCGCTTGCCGTCATGGCGGGTTGCTCCAGTACCGGCGGCACCCAGGATGGCAGCTTCGACACCGGCAGCGGTGCCGCCGGCGGTGCCGGTATGGGTGGCACCAACGGCCAGGGGGTGAGCAGCGGTCAGGTCAGCGGCAGCCAGCTGGGTGGCGAGGGCTCGCAGCAGCAGGCCGGTATCCCCGATGTGCGCACCATCTATTTCGGCTTCGACCAGGACACCATTCGTCCCGAATTCGAGTCGGTGCTGAATGCCCATGCTCAGTATCTGCGCAATCATCCCGATGCTCACGTGGTGCTGCAGGGCCATGCCGACGAGCGGGGCACGCGGGAATACAACCTGGGGCTGGGCGAGCGTCGTGCCCAGGCGGTCGAGCAGTTCCTGAGCGTGCAGGGCGTGTCGCCGTCGCAGATCGACGTGGTGAGCTATGGTGAGGAACGTCCGGCGGTCGAGGGGCATTCCGAGCAGAGCTATGCCAAGAACCGTCGCGTGGTAGTGGCTTACTGATCACGGTATGCCGGGCCCGGAGCGGTAGGCGCCCCGGGCCGGTACCCGAGCGGAGACGAACATGAAACGCACCCTGCAGGGACTAGGCGGTGTCGGTATCCTGCTGCTTCCGCTGATGGCATCGGCCGCGCCGGTCGTCGAGGACCTTTCGGCCGGGAAGGGCAACTTCTATCAGCAGACCCAGGCCCGCGAGGAGCCCGGCGGCAATCTGGTACTGTTCAACCAGCTCAAGGAAAATCAGCGCACGATCCGGGAGCTGCGTGGTCAGCTCGAGGAACTGCGCTATCAGCTCGAACAGCAGAAGAGCCTGTCGCAGCAGCGCTATCTGGATCTCGAGAAGCGTCTCGATGCCCTGGGTGGCAGCGGCAACGCCGGTGGAACATCCGGCGAGGGCGGCGCCCAATCCCCCGATGCCGGGAATGGCGCAAACGGCGCATCGGCGCAGCCGGAAAATACGGCTTCCGGTGGTGCCGCGAGCAAATCCAGCCCGGCGGGTCGGCAGGCCTATCAGGCGGCCTTTGCCAAGGTTCAGGCGCGGGATTTCAAGGCGGCCATTCAGGCCTTCGAGGCATTTGTCGCCGATTATCCGGATTCCCCGCTGCGCCCCAACGGCTACTACTGGCTGGGTGAACTCTACTCGGCGCGCTCCGAGCTTGATCCGGCGGCCAAGGCGTTCAATACGGTGATCGAGTCCTACCCGCAGAGCAGCAAGGTGCCGGATGCGCTCTACAAGCTGGGCTTGCTCAAGGCACGCCAAGGGCAACCGGATGCCGGCAAGGAGCTGCTGACCCGGGTGATTCAGGATTACCCCGACAGCAACGCGGCCGGCATGGCTCAGGATTTCCTCAACCAGTCCGGGTTGTAGTGATCATTCATCGAGCGGAGGGCAAGGCGTCATGTCCTGCAAGATCGACTATCAGGCTCCCGACGGGCTGCTGGCGGGTCGGGTGATCCTGGTTACCGGGGCCGGCGACGGCATCGGTCGGGCCGCCGCCCTGAGCTATGCGGCCCATGGGGCGACCGTGGTGCTGCTCGGGCGTACTCTGGGCAAGCTCGAGACCGTCTATGACGAGATCGAGGCGCTGGGCGGTCCGCAGCCGGCGATCTTCCCCCTCAACTTCGAGGGTGCGACTCACAAGGATTACCAGGAGCTCGCCGACCGGATCGGCAGCGAATTCGGCCGGCTGGACGGCGTGTTGCACAATGCCGGCCTGCTTGGCGGGCTGAGACGCTTCGTCGACTACGACCCCGAGCTGTGGGAGCGCGTCATGCAGGTCAACTTCAACGGCCCGATCTGGATGACCCGGGCCCTGTTGCCGCTGCTCGAGGCCTCGCCGGATGCGTCGGTGATCTTCACCTCATCCGGCGTGGGGCGCACGGGTCGCGCGCTCTGGGGCGCCTATTCGGTGTCCAAGTTCGCTACCGAGGGGTTCGTGCAGGTGCTGGCCGCCGAGCTCGAGGCCGAGACGGCCATCCGCGTCAACAGTCTCAACCCGGGGCGCACGCGCACCGCCATGCGCGCTGCGGCGGCGCCGGACGAGGATCCCGCGACGCTGCGCACTCCAGAGGCGATCATGCCCACCTACCTGTGGCTGATGGGGCCGGACAGTCGCGGCCACACCGGCGAGCGTTTCGACGCTCAGCCCCCCGCCCGGTGAGGCGCCAGGGCGTCGGCCGGCCTCAGTCCAGCAGCGCCGACGCCAGGGCCGCCGGGGTCTCGAACCAGTAGTCGGCCCGCCAGCTCTCGCGATCCTCGGTTTCATCGAGGTAGCCGTAACCCACGGCCACTGCGGTCATCCCGGCGGCACGCGCCGCCTGCATGTCACGGGCATGGTCGCCGATGTACCAGCAGGTCTCGGCACCCAGGCCCAGCTGATGTGCCGCGGTATGCAACGGTGCCGGGTCGGGTTTCTTGACCGGCAGGTCGTCCGCGCACAGCAACGCGCCGGGTTTCAGACCCAGAGCGTCGATCAACGGCGCCGCATAGGCGCGGGGCTTGTTGGTGACGATGCCCCAGGCGAGTGCTGGTCGCGACCAGGCGTCCAGTACGGCCTCCAGCCCGGGAAAGACGCGGCTGTCCACGGCGACGGCCTCGGCATAGCGGTCGAGCAGGAACCGGCGTGCCTCGGCATGCCCCGGGTGGGCCGCCTCGAGCCCCAGCGCCAGCTGCACCAACGCACTGCCGCCGTTGGACACCTGGGCGCGAATCACGCCATAGGGCAGCTCGGGCAGCCCGTGATAGGTGCGCAGGGCGTTGGTGGCCCGCGCCAGGTCGGGGGCCGTGTCGACCAGGGTGCCGTCGAGATCGAACAGCAGCCCTGCGGGACTGCCGGGGCGCCGTGAGCCGCTCATGGCGTGTCCATCGTGCAGTGCATCAGGTAGTTGACCGAGACGTCGCGCGGCGCCAGCCGATAGCGGCGCGTTATCGGATTGTAGGTCAGCCCGCTTTGCTCGCGGACCCGCAGGCCGGTGGCACGACACCAGTTCGACAGCTCCGAGGGGCGGATGAACTTGCGGTACTCGTGGGTGCCCTTGGGCAACAGGCCCAGCACGTACTCGGCCCCCAGGATGGCGAAGGCATAGGCCTTGGGGTTGCGGTTGATGGTGGAGAAGAAGACATGACCGCCCGGGCGGACCAGGGTGGCGCAGGCGCGTACCACCGCCGCCGGGTCCGGCACGTGCTCGAGCATCTCCAGGCAGGTGACGATATCGAAGGCGCCGGGGTGGGCCTGGGCCATCTCCTCGGCGCTGGCGTGACGGTAGTCGACCTCGACGCCGCTTTCCTGCTGATGCAGGCGGGCGACCGCCAGCGGTGCCTCGCCGAGGTCGATGCCGGTCACGGTGGCGCCGCGATGTGCCATGGCTTCGCTGAGGATGCCGCCGCCGCAGCCGACGTCGATGGCCGTCTTGCCGGCCAGGCCGGCGCGCGCGTCGATGAAGTCCAGACGCAGTGGGTTGATCTCGTGCAGTGGCTTGAACTCGCTGTCCGGATCCCACCAGCGACTGGCCAGTGCCTCGAACTTGGCGATTTCCTGATGGTCGACATTGTGACGGTGCGGGTCGGTCTGCCCCTGGGTCATTGCGCCTCTCCCGGTTGGCTGGTGACGGCCTGGATGCCTGGCGGGCCGGGGCGTGAGTTGCCGGATCCCGGAGCGCCATGCAGAATGCGGTGCGCAGGCAGGCATCGTCTGCCATTGCGGGCCGCCTGCGTTGCGTGCCCGCATTCTACTCGTTATCGACCGGCTTTGGGGATGCCGGGTGGCGAATGAGGCTGCCCATCCCCATCCGGGCGCAACGATGTTATCGTTCGTGAACGAAGCGCGACGGGGTTACGCCCGTGCGCTTCCCGCGGCTCTTGCAGGACGCAGCGAGCTGCATGCCGCTCTGGCATAATCGCTATTGATATCCATGAGGAGGGACCCATGATCCGCAAGGCAGTTCTCCCCGTCGCCGGTCTCGGCACCCGTTGTCTCCCGGCCTCCAAGGCCATCCCCAAGGAAATGATCACCATCGTCGACAAGCCGGTGATCCAGTACGTCGTCGAGGAGGCGGTCAAGGCCGGCATCAAGGAGATCGTCCTGGTGACGCACTCCAGCAAGGGGGCGATCGAGAACCACTTCGACAAGCACTTCGAGCTGGAGTCGATGCTCGAGGCCAAGGGCAAGGACGAGCTCCTGGCCGAGGTGCGTGCCATCGTGCCGGACGACGTGAGCATCATTGCGGTGCGTCAGCCCGAGGCGCTGGGGCTGGGCCATGCCGTGCTGTGTGCCCGTCCGGTAATCGGCGACGAGCCGTTTGCGGTCCTGTTGCCCGACGTGCTGGTGGACGACGAGGGCATGGCGCGCAACGACCTGGCCGGCATGATCGACGCCTACGAGAGCAGCGGTGCCGCCCAGATCATGGTCGAGAACGTGCCCCGCGACATGACCCACAAGTACGGCATCGTGGCGCTCGATGGCGACGCCCCGGCCCCGGGCGCCAGCGGGCCGATCACCGGCATGGTGGAAAAGCCCAGTGTCGAGGAGGCGCCCTCCACGCTGGCGGTCATCGGCCGCTACCTGCTGCCCGGCGATATCTTTGCGCTGCTGGCCGAAACGCCGCCCGGCGCCGGCAACGAGATCCAGCTGACCGACGCCATCGACCGCCTGCGCGAGTCTCAGCCCGTGGCCGCCTACCGTATGCAGGGCGCCACCTACGACTGCGGACACCAGCTCGGGTATCTCGAGGCGACGCTGGTGTTCGCCAAGCGCCACCCCAAGTTCGGAGAGGGGTTCCGGGCGCTGCTCACGCGCTACGCCGGCGAGGAGTAAGCCATGCGAATCCTTCTGCACGGAAGCGAACTCGCCGCGGCCACCGCCGCCGCGGCACTCTCCTCGGTGGGTCATCAGGTCACCTGGTTGCCGCATCCGGATGCTCCCTGGCAGCAGCTGGCCGAAGCCGACTGGCTGGCCCGCGAGCCCCAGGTGGGCGAGCAGCTGGAGATCAGCCGCCGATCGGGAGCGCTGCGCGTGGTCGAGATGCTGCCGGCCGAGGAAGAGGTGGATATCGTCTGGCTGGCCCTGGCCCCGGATCAGCGCGAGGCGGCCGAACGCTTCGTCGATACCGTGGCCGGCCAGCAGCCTGCGCCGCTGGTGGTGATCAACAACTCCACCTTCCCGGTCGGCCAGACCGAGTCGCTCGAGGGGCTGTTGCGTCATGCCTCGCAGGTGGCGGTGGTGCTGCCCGACATGCTCGAGGAAGGGCGGGCCTGGCAGGTCTTCACGCGTCCCACGCGCTGGTTGCTCGGCTGTGAGGACGACTGGGCGGGCGACCAGGTCCGCGAGCTGCTGCGGGCCTTCAATCGCCGTGCCGAGGTGTTCCAGCGCATGCCGCGCCGCGCCGCCGAACTGACCAAGTTGGCGATCAACGGCATGCTGGCGACGCGCATCAGTTACATGAACGAGGTTGCCGGTCTGGCCGATTCGCTGGGCGTGGACGTGGAACATGTTCGTCAGGGCATGGGGGCGGACACGCGTATCGGCTACGAGTATCTTTATCCGGGCTGCGGCTTCGGCGGGCCCAACTTCTCGCGCGACCTGATGCGTCTGGCGGATGTCCAGCACGAGACGGGACGTGAATCCCAGCTGCTCGAGCAGGTGCTCGATATCAACGAGCACAAGAAGGAGACGCTGTTCCGCAAGCTGTGGACCCACTTTCACGGCCAGTTGCAGGGTCGCACCGTGGCGATCTGGGGGGCGGCGTTCAAGCCGGGCACCACCCGTATCGATCACGCACCGGTACTGACCCTGCTGCGGGCATTGTGGGCCCAGGGCGTGCACGTGCGTCTGCATGACCCGGCGGCTCTGCCGGCATTGCGTCAGGTGGTCGGCGATCATCCGCTGCTGACCCTGCTCGATCAGGACCCCTACGAGGCCTGTGAGGGCGCCGACGCGCTGATGCTGGTCACGGAGTGGAAGTGCTACTGGAATCCGGACTGGCGGCGGCTCGGCGAGACGCTATCGGCAAAGCTGGTGCTCGATGGGCGCAACATCTATGACCCGGTCTATGTGGCCGCACGCGGCCTCGTCTATCGGGGAATCGGCCGACGTGCCGATCCGTGAAGCGAGCCGGCCACCGAACGCCCCAACGAACAGCGCCCCGCATTGCGGGGCGCTGCTGGTTTCGGGGCCCGGCCGCGATGGCCGGGCGGGGCCGATGCGTCGTGATCAGCCGAAGTTCTGGGCGACGAAGTCCCAGTTGAGGATGTTCCACACGGCGTCGAGGTACTTCGGACGCGCGTTGCGGTAGTCGATGTAGTAGGCGTGCTCCCAGACATCGATGGTCAGCAGCGGCGTCTGGCCGTGGGCGATCGGGGTGTCGGCGTCGTCGGTGTTGACGATGTCGACACCGCCGTCGGCGGTCTTGATCAGCCAAGTCCAGCCGGAACCGAAGTTGCCGGCCGCCTTGGTGTTGAACGCTTCCTTGAACTTGTCGAAGGAGCCGAACTTGGCGTTGATGGCCTCGGCCAGGGCGCCGCTCGGCTCACCGCCGCCGTTTGGAGACAGGCAGTGCCAGTAGAAGGTGTGGTTCCACACCTGGGCCGCCTGGTTGAACAGACCGCCGGAGGCAGACTTGACGATCTCCTCGAGCGACTTGTTCTCGTCATCGGTGCCCTTGGTCATGTCGTTCAGCTTGGTGACATAGGCCTGATGGTGCTTGCCGTAGTGGTACTCGAGGGTTTCCGCGGAGATGTGCGGTTCCAGCGCGTTCTTCTCGTAAGGCAGAGCGGGAAGTTCGAATGCCATGGTCAACTCCTTTCTTGAATCACCGTGGAATACAGACCTTGATAAAAAACCTTACAATACCAAGCATCTGCGTTAAGTGTTGTCGCATCATATTAGCAGCCTGGGGTATGCTCGCCAATTCCGATAACGCCACTCGGGATTGACGGACACCGGCGCCGGCCATGGTGGCGCGCCCCCAACCGACGAGGAGACCGCATGGCGGATCATGATCAAGAACCCCGTCTGACCGCCCCCATCGTGCCGGGCCCGGAAGATGAGCTCAGCCCCCGTCATCGCGCCGCCGTCGGCCGCCGGGCCCGGACCTGGCCGTTGTGGCTGCTGTGCCTGCTGCTGCTGGTCGGGCTGGCGGCCCTGGCCGGCCGCTACTGGCTGGATCGTCAGGCCTGGCAGGCGAGTCAGCGTGAACTGGGCGGCCAGGTGTCCAATCTGCATGCGCGCCTCGACAGCCTCGATGACAGTCAGGGCGTGTCCACTGCCACCTTCGAGAAACGCATGGCATCGATCGACGACGGGCGCGCCAAGCTGCGTGACCGGCTGGATGAAATGACGTCGACCCTGAAGAGTCTAGATGAACGCACGCCGGACCGCGCTTCTCTGGACGCCGTGAACCGGCGTCTCGACGACGCCGACCAGCAGCGCGCGACGCTGGCCGATACCCTGAATGCCGTGCAGCGCTCGATGACCGCGCTGGAACAGCAGAGCGGCACCGCGCGCCAGGCCCTGGCCACACGGCTGTCCAGCCTGGAGACGGCACGCCAGACCGTGGCCGAGCGCCTGGACACCCTGAAGCGCTCCCAGGACAGCGCCGCGGGCCGGCTCGATACCCTGGCCGGGCGCCTGGATTCGCTGGCCCAGTCGGCACAGGCCCGGCAGTCCCGGCTCGACAAGCTGGCCTCGCAGATGGATGACCTGCGTGCTTCCCTGACCGAGCTGCGCCAGAATCAGGTGGCCCTGAGTGCCTCGCTCGAGGCGTTGCGTGGTGGTTGATGCGTCGTTCGTCCCGGGGCAGGATGACCGGTCGCCGGCAAGGGAGGCCTGATCTCATGCGCTATCCGCGACTGGCCCTGTACGGGGCGGCCGTGGCGCTCGTCTGGAGCACCTCGGTCCTGGCGCTGGATGCCCGGGTGACGGGCATCGACGGGGAGCCGGCCGACAACATTCGTCACTACCTGGCGTCCATGACCGCGGGTGACTACAGCCGGGATCGCCTGAGCCACGATATCAAGCAGCGTGCCGCCAAGGCGCTCAAGGCCTATGGCTACTATTCACCGTCCTTTCAGGTGATCCTGGAGGGCAAGCCCGACGTGGAACGCGCCCGCATCGAGGTTTCCCCCGGCAAGCCGGTGATCATCCAGCATCTCGAGGTGTCGATCGAGGGGGAGGCCGGAGATGACAAGACCTTCACCCAGGCGCTCGAGGCGTTTCCGCTGCATGAAGGGGACCCGTTGCGCCATGCGCCCTACGAGGGACTACGCAGCCGCCTGTCGACCCTGGCGCTGCAGCGGGGCTATTTCGATGCCACCTTCACCCGCCATCGCATCGAGGTGCGGCCCTGGCAGCACAGTGCTCGCATCTACCTGACCTTCGACAGCGGCCCCCGCTACCGTTTCGGCGACATCCGCTTCAGCGGCAGCCAGATCGGCCAGGAGCGGCTGATCAACCTGCTGCCCTTCGCCACCGGCGAGCCGTACCTGGCGGACAGCCTGGCCGAATACAACCAGCGCCTGGGGCAGACGGGGTGGTTTCGCAGCATCGGTGTGCGCCCGCAGATCGAGCGCGCCCAGCCCGTGGCGCTGGCCCATCGCGGCTGGTGGGAGGCCGTGGATCACCGGTCGGTTGATGGCGAGGCCGAGGCGTCCGGCAGCGAACCGCTGCTGTCGGCCGGTGCCATCGTCGCGGCGCGTGGCGTGGGCACCGAGGGACCGCCGCGGGTGCCGGTCGATGTCAACGTGATTCCGGCCGATCGCCATCAGTTCGAGATCGGGATCGGCTATGCGACCGATGTCGGGCCGCGCACACAGTTCTCCTGGAAGCAGCCGTGGATCAACGCGGACGGCGACAGCCTCGATCACTCGCTTTACCTGTCGGCTCCCGAGCAGACCTTCAGCGGCACCTACACCATGCCGCTGGAGGATCCGCGGCGTGACAGCTACGAGCTGCAGTACGGCCTGAAGAACATGGACAACCAGGACACCCGGAGCCTGGAGGCGTCCGTGGAGCTGGCGCGGCGCTGGACCTTCGACAACGACTGGACCCAGCGGGTCTTCGTGCATGCCACCTACGCGGACTTCCGCCAGGCCAACCAGAAGAATCAGGTGCTGCTCTACTATCCCGGGGTGAGCTGGAGTCGTACACGGACCCGCAACCCGCGCTTCCCCACCTGGGGCGATCGGCAACGGTTGTCGCTGGCGGCATCCAACACCGCCTGGGGGTCGGATGCCAGCTTCCTGCGTGCGACCCTCGACTCCCAGTGGATCCGCTCGCTGGGCAACGACTATCGCTTCATCGGACGCACCAGCCTGGGTGCCATGAGCACCCCGGACTTCGACAAGATTCCGCCGTCGCTGCGCTTCTTCACCGGCGGTGACCGCAGCGTGCGGGGCTATGCCTACGAGAGCCTGGCGCCGACCAACGCCGATGGCGAGCTGGTGGGGGGGCAGCAGCTGTTCGTGGCCAGCGTCGAGGCGCAGCGCCGCCTGACCGGCAACTGGTGGGGCGCCGCCTTCGTCGATACCGGCAATGCCTTCGACACCTGGTGGCCGCAGGATCTCGCCACCGGGGCGGGGCTGGGGATCCGCTGGGTGTCCCCGGTCGGGCCGATCCGCCTGGATATCGCTCACCCCTTCGATGACAAGGAGTCTTCGTGGCGTCTGCACTTCGCCATCGGGCCCGAGTTCTGATGGGCCTGCTGCGCCTGCTGGTCTGGTTGCCGCTGTGGTTGCTGGGACTGCTGTTGCTGCTGCTGGGTCTGGCGCTGTCGCCCTGGGGCACGGCATGGCTGCTTGATCAGGGCCAGCAGCGTGACTGGCTGAGCTACGACTCCGTCACCGGTGCGCCGCTGGACGATTTCACCCTGCGCGGCCTGCACCTGACGGCCGGTCCGGCGAATGTCGCCATCCAGCGCCTGCATCTGGCCTGGGCCGATGACTGCCTGCTGAAGGGCCAGCTGTGCCTCGACACCCTGCAGATCGAGGGGGCCGACATCCGGCTGCAGCCCGGCGAGGCGGCGCCACCGCCGGCGGCCTCCGGCTCCGGTGGCCTGCCGCCGATCGTGGTGCCGTTTCCCGTCGAGGTGCGCGAGCTGGCCCTGGATGACGTCGCCCTGCAGCTGGCGGATGGAACCCATCTGAGCTGGCAGCAGCTTCATACCGGAGCGCGGCTCGACCGGCAGGCCCTGACACTGAAGCCCACCGAGCTGGTCGGGGCGCGCCTGCGCCTGCCCAGCGCGGGCAAGGCCAGCGTGCCGCCGGCCGGCACCCGGAGCGGTGGCGCCCTGTCCCCGGCGGCCGTCGAGGCGAGCCGGGCACTGTCCATCTCCCGGGCCGAGGTGGCGTCGTCCACGCCGGACGTGCCCACGCCGGACGCATCCACGCCGGACGCATCCACGCCGGACGCAAGGGCGCCCGAGACTCGGGAGGCGGGGGGAAGCGACGTTGCCAGCGGCACGTCCGTCGCGGTTTCCGGCAACGGGCCCGCCAGTGCCGATAAGCCACAGTCGCGCAAGCTGCCGGACATCCAGCTGCCACTGCCGATCCGCATCCCCGAACTGGTCGTGCGCGACTTCCGGCTCGAGGGCGCCGAACCGCGGCGTATCGATCGCCTGTCACTCAGCCTGGAAGGCCAGGAGCATCGAGTGACTCTCGAGCATCTGACGCTGAAGGCTCCGCAGGCCGATGCCGAGTTGACGGCGCAGGTCCGGCTGCAGGGCGACTATCCGCTGAATGCGCACCTGACAGGCACGCTGCATCAGGCGCCGCTGACCGGGCAGCATGTCGAGCTCCAGGCACGGGGGTCGCTGAGTGCCCTGAAGGCGACACTCGCCGCCGACGGCCCGGTCTCGGCCCGGCTCGAGGCCGCCGCCAATGTGCTGGCGCCCGAGCTGCCCTTCGATGCCACCCTGACGGCGTCTTCGCTGGCCTGGCCCCTGCCGGATGCCGCCGCGGACAAGAGCCCGGCGCCGCAGTATCGGGTGCGTGATCTGACCCTCAAGGCCGCGGGGCAGCTCAGTGACTACCGGGTGGCACTCCAGGGCCAGGTGTCCGGCCGCGACCTGCCGGACACCGTCCAGGTCGGCTTGACCGGCCATGGCGACAGCGAGCGGTTCAACTGGCTGCCGCTGTCGCTGGCCGCCAACGGCGGCTCGCTGGTCAGTCGGGGCGAGGTGCGCTGGTCGCCGGCGCTGGACGTGACGGCCCGGCTCGATCTGAGTCGCTTCAACCCGGGCCTGCTGACTCCGGCGGTCGAGGGCTCCCTGAACGGCCAGGCGCAGGCACACTTCGCCATGGCGGACGGGGGGTGGTCCCTGACGGTGCCGAAACTGGCCGTGGACGGCCGCCTGCAGCAGCGTCCCTTGTCGCTCCAGGCCGTACTGCAGGGCGACAGCGGGATGCACTGGCGCATCGACACCCTGGATCTGCGCCAGGGCCGGAATCGCCTGACTGCCGAGGGCACCGTCGGCGATACCCTGGACCTGCGCGGCCGGCTGGAGGCGCCGGCGCTGGAGTCCCTGTTGCCGACCCTGGGCGGGCAGGCCCAGGGGAAGCTGTCGCTGGCCGGCACGCTGAAAAAGCCCCGGGTCGATGCCACGCTGACCGGCAACAGCCTGCGCTTCGGCGACAACCGGGTCGCCGACCTGGCGCTGGACGCTCGGGTGAGCGGGGTCGAGGATCCCGACATGGACGTGACGCTTCAGGCCGCCGAGATTCGTGCGGCCGGTCAGCGCCTGACCCGGGTAGAGGCCGGTCTGAAGGGGCGGTTGTCCGATCACCGCCTGACGGTGAGCGTGGATGCCGCCCCGGGCATGCCGATGTCCCGACTGCGTCTGGCGCTCACCGGTGGACTGAATGCCGCCCGCGATGCCTATCGTGGCCAGCTGGCGGCCTTGAACCTCGATACCGACCAGGCGAGTCTGCGGCTCGCCGAGGCGACGCCGTTGAACATCGACCTGAAGGCCCCGAAGGTGCAACTGCAGCCGTTCTGTCTGGAGCGCCGGGAGGGCGGCCGGCTGTGTGCCACGCGACCCGTGGAGGCCGGTGCCGGCAACGGTGCCGTGGCCCTGTCGCTGCAGGCCCTGCCGCTGGATCTCGCCAATGCGGCCCTGCCGGATGGCTGGGCGACCGGCGGCCAGCTGGATGGCACGCTGGGCCTCGACTGGTCACAGGGCGGGCAGCAGTGGAAGGCCGATGCGGACCTGAATGGCCGAGTGAGCCTGGACGGCCGGAATGCCTATGGCCAGCCCTGGTCCCTGCCGTCCACCCGCCTGTCCCTGTCGCTGTCGGCGACGCCGGCGGCCGCCGATGTGACCCTCAATGCCAACGTGGGGGAGGCCGGGCGGCTCGATCTGCAGACCCGCATCATCGACCCGGCCGGCGAGGCCACGCTTTCCGGACAGCTGGCGCTGGACGGCTGGCGGCTGTCGCCCTACCAGCCGCTGGTCACCAGCCTGCAGACGCTCGAGGGGCGTCTCGACGGGAATCTGGCACTGTCGGGAGCGCTGTCCAACCCCTCGCTGGACGGGCAGCTGACCCTCGCGGACCTGAAGGCCGGCGGGCGTGACCTGCCGCTGAGCGTGACGGACGGGCGGGTCACTGTCAGCGTCGCCGGCCACTCGGCCGACCTGAACGGCTTCGTGGCGGGCGATCGGGGACGCCTGACGCTGACCGGTCAGCTGGGCTGGCCGAGCCTGGATCAGTGGCGTGCCGATGTCGCGCTGAGCGCCGTGAAGGCACCGCTGCGGCTGGCGATGCCGGAGTTCGGGCGGCTGGATGTCGCGCCGGACCTGCGGATCCAGGCGACCCCGCAGCGCCTGCAGGTGCGAGGCGATGTCACCGTCCCCTGGGCGCGCCTGGAGGTCGGAAAGATTCCGCCCTCGGCGGTATCGCCGAGCAGCGACGAGGTGATCATCACCCGTGAGGACGAGGCGCGGGCCCGGGAGCAGGCGCGCCAGGCCGCGCGGCAGGCAACCGATGCCGCCAGCGAGGCGACCGCCCAGGCGCTGTCCCGGGTCGGCATGCAGCTGGATGTCAGCGTGAATCTGCACATCGGCCCGGATGTGAAGCTCGAGGCCTACGGGCTCACGGCCTCGCTGCGCGGCGACCTGCAGGTCCGCCAGGGCAACGGGCCGGTACAGCTGTTCGGTGACGTCAACCTGGTCGACGGGCGCTACAGCGCCTTCGGCCAGGACCTGGTGATACGCCAGGGCAAGGTGCTGTTCAGCGGTCCGGCCTCGGAGCCGCGGCTGCAGTTCGAGGCGATCCGCAACCCCGACACCACCCAGGACGGCGTGATCGCCGGGCTGCGGGTGACCGGCCCGGCCGCACAACCCGATCTGCGGGTTTTCTCGGAGCCGGCGATGGCGGAGAGCCGGGCGCTGTCCTACCTGCTGCGGGGGCGGGCTCCCGAGGATACCGGCGGCGGCGACGGGGCGCTGACCTCGGCGCTGATCGGTCTGTCGCTGTCGCGCACCGGTGGTGCCATCGGGCAGCTGGGGCAGGCGTTCGGCGTGCAGGACCTGAGTGTCGATACATCCGGCAGTGGCGCCGACAGCCAGGTGGTGGTCAGCGGCTATCTGTTCGACGGTCTGCAGGTCAGTTATGGTGTGGGCATCTTTTCACCCATCGCCGAGCTGACCCTGCGCTACCAGCTGTGGCAGAACCTGTATGTGGAGGTGGTTTCCGGCGCGGCCCAGGCGGTCGACCTGATCTACTCCTTCAGTCTCGGGCGCAGCAGCGCTTCGCCTTGAGACCGCTGCCGCAGGGGCAGGGGGCGTTGCGGCCCACGTCGAGCCGCTGCCAGGTCGCGTCGCCGTCCACGTAGCGCCAGTGTGCCAGGGAGGCGTCGAAGCGAAAGCGGCTGGTCTCGCTCAGGGTGAAGAAGTGCCCCGATTCCCGGCCGATGGCGGTGAAGCGGACCTCGCCGTGATCGCCCTCGGCATGGCTGTCCACCACGTCGAGACGGCACCAGCGGGGGCCGGGCTCGCGCAGCGTTTCCAGCGCCGGTCGATGGGCGGGGTCCCAGGTGGCATGCAGGAACTCGGCGGCGCCGGTGACGAAGCCGCAGAAGCGGGCGCGCATCAGGGCTTCCGGATGGCCGGCCCGACGCGCATCGTCGAGTACCGGGGCGCAGCAGTCGCCGAACGTGCGTCGGCTTCCGCAGGGGCAGGCCGAAGAACCAGCAACATTCGATAGCAAGAGAGACAGACTCCATGTGGATCAGTGACAAACAGCGCATGCCGACACCCGACGAGGCGCTGCCCGGACGCGATGCGCCCCTCTCGATCAGCGGGGTGCATTACGTCAACGGCCGGTCGATGCTACCGCCTTTTCCCGAGGGGCTCGAGGAGATCGTGCTGGGGCTGGGCTGTTTCTGGGGGGCCGAGCGGCTGTTCTGGGAACTGCCCGGCGTGCATGTCACGGCGGCCGGCTATGCCGGCGGGTATACGCCCAACCCGACCTACGAGGAAACCTGCACGGGCCGGACCGGGCATGCGGAAGTGGTGCGCGTGGTCTTCGATCCCACCGAGATCGGCCTGCCCGAACTGCTGCAGGTGTTCTGGGAAGCCCACGATCCCACCCAGGGGATGCGCCAGGGCAATGACGTGGGCAGCCAGTATCGGTCGGCGATTTATACCGTTACCTCCTTTCAACAAACCATTGCACTGGATAGCTGTAAACGTTATCAAACCGCTCTCGAGAATGCTCAAAAGGCACCGATCACCACGGAAATCGTGCCATTACGCCAGTTCTATTACGCCGAGGAGTATCACCAGCAGTATCTGGCCAAGAATCCGGGGGGTTATTGCGGTCTCAAGGGAACCGGTGTCAGCTGCCCGATCGGCTGAGGCATGCCGGTCCAGACCGCCAGCTGGTGAGCGACACGGCGTGGCAGCCAGCTGGTCAGGCGACGCTGGCGGGCCTCGAGAAAACCCACATGCCCGCCATGACGGGCAATCTCGACACGCACGGCGTCACTGGGTGACGGCAGGCGTTCGAACAGGTCCGGCGGCATGAAGGGGTCGTCGGCCGCGTGCAGCACCAGCAACGGCAGTTCGACGTCGCCCAGCAATCTGCCGGCCGAAGCACGGCGATAATAATCGCTGGCCGAGCTGAAACCGTGCAGCGGGGCGGTAACCTCGTTGTCGTAGGCCCAGAACGTATCCAGCTGGCGAAGCTGAGCTGCCGTCATGCTCGGTAACAGACCGGTAGCCATCTTGAGCGTGACCTTGCGTTTCAAGGCATCCAGCAGGTGACGCTGGTAGATACGTGAGAAGCCGCGATTGAGCGCATCGGCACTGGCCGCCAGGTCGAGCGGGGCGCTGATGGCGATGGCACCGGCGAGGTCGAGGCCGTCACCGCCTTGCTCGGCCACCAGTTTGACCAGCATATTGCCACCCAACGAGACACCGGCCGCGATCTTGACGGCCTGCGGGTAGCGCTTTGCCAGCTGGCCGATCACCCAGTAGGCATCCGCCGTGTCGCCACTGTGATAGGCCCGTGCCAGCCGATTGGGCGCCTGGCCGCAGCCGCGGAAGTGCATCATCACTGCGCGGTGTCCCAGCCGGCTGGCGGTGGCGAGCAGGTCGCGGGCATAGGGCGAATCGAAGGAACCTTCAAGGCCATGGAACAGCAGAAAGATCGGCGCATCCGGCCGGGCCGGCGCCGGTTGCACCCAGGCCAGCTCGACGAAGTCGCCGTCGGGCAGGTTGACGATTTCGGTGTCCCGTTCGAGGCGCATCAGGGGCCGGCAGCGTGGCAGCAGGGTCTGCACGTGCCGGTTGCGCAGCCCAGGGGCGGCCACGAAGTCGGCCGGTACGATGTTGCGTGGCATGACTATCTCGGCAGGCGGTTTTCTTTTTACCAGCATATTCTGCCGCGGGAGGCTGACAAGTGCATGGCGGTCATGTTTCCCGCGTGAGGTTGTCGGTACCGGTCGCGGTCACGACCACGTTGTCCTCGATGCGGATACCGCCATGCGCACAGAGACTGGCGACGGCATCCCAGTCGATATCGCGCCCGGCGGTCGTTTCCCGCAAGGGTTCCAGCAGCATGGGAATGCCGTAGAGGCCGGGTTCCACGGTCACGACCATGCCGGCTTCCAGGGGGCGGGTCAGTCGCAGGGCCGAATCCTGATGAGGGGGCGGCAGGTAGCGTCCGTTCGCATCGCGGCGTCCGCCCACGTCGTGCACCTGCAGGCCGAGCGAATGCCCCAGCCCGTGCGGGCAGAAGGCGCGGGTGATGCCACGTTCGACGGCGGAGGCGGCGCTGCATCGTACCAGCCCCTGGGCAGTGAGCACCTCGCCCAGGGACTCATGCATGCGCTGATGCAGGTCCGGAAAGGCGACCCCGGGGGCGATCGCGTCGATCAGGGATTGCTGCAACTGCGTGACCGCCTCGATCAGCGCGGCGAAACGTGGATCGGCATCGCGACCGGCCCAGGTGCGGGTGATGTCGGCGCAGTAGCCGGCGTCGCGGCGTCCGGCATCCACCAGCAGGCTGAGCTGTCGCGCCGGCGGCTCGAGGTCGTAATGCTGGTAGTGGAGGACGCCGCCATGGGCGTTGACGCCGACGATGTTCTGGTAGGGCACCTCGGATTCCCGCTGGCGACTGGCGGCGAGATAGGCGAGCTGGATGTCCAGTTCGGCGCCGCCGGCCTCGAAGGCCTCCCGGGCCGCCCGGTGGCCGGCCAGCGCCAGCCGGTTGGCATCGCGCAGACGATCGATCTCGTAGGCACTCTTGCGCAGGCGCAGTTCGTCGAGGGCGGCGAGCAGGGCGGGCGGGTTGAGTTCGGCGCCGAGTTCGCGAGCCAGCGAGGGCTCCACCTCGCCGAGCAGGGCGATCCGTCCGCCGCCGGGGGTCGGCGGCCCCGTCTCGGGCGTCGGTTCGATGGCAAAGCGGTGCGTCCAGGCCGCCGTGGGCGGCTCGGGAGCGAGATGCCAGAAGTCCTTCGGCGCATGAAAGCGCAGGTGAGGCGTGTCGCCGGGGCGTATCCGCAGCCAGCTGTGCTGGATGCCGGGCAGCGGTACCCAGTGCAGGAAGTGGCCGAAGGGCGCGAAGCTGGCCTGCTGGTCATCGGCGAAGAAGGTATGCGCATGGCCGCTGTAGAGCAGCACGCCGTCATAGCCGTGGCTGGCCAGGATATCGGCATAGGCGCGCTCGAGGGCATCGAGATGGGCCTCGTGCCGGGTGTTACGAACTGAGGCTCGGGTCATGTCGGGTCTCCTGTAACTGGTGCCAGAGGGCATCGAGGCCGGGGTGCAGGTTCTGGCGGCTGCGGAAGAGGCGAATGGTCAGCGGCACGTCCCAGCGCTCGTCGCCGGCGCGGACCAGCTCGCCGCTTTCCAGCGAGCGCCGGGCGGTGCGCCAGGGAAGCCAGCCGAGACCGTAGCCCAGGGCGACCAGCTCCTTGATGTTGGCGGTCTGCACGTTTTCGTTGAGCGTGACCAGGTGGGCGGTCTGCGGAAGGCGGGTCAGGCGGGCCTCGATCACGCGCTGAATCAGTCCCCGCGGGTGATAGGCGATGCACGGCAGCGGGTGGCGGCGCTGACCCGGCAATGTGAAGCGGGGCAGGCCGGTATCGTCGGGGGCACAGACGGGCACCAGGGTTTCCGTGCCGATTTCCAGGGATTCGTGGTTCGTGAGGTCGATATCCAGCGCCACTCGCTCGCGGGGCCAGTAGCAGAGCGCCAGGTCGCACTCGTCGCGCTCCAGGGCCTGAAAGTAGTCGGCCAGCAGCCAGCTGGTGGCCCGCAGGTAGGGCTCCACGCGCCGGGTCAGGTCATGGCGCGCCAGCCACTCGGGCAGCACGTAGGACAGCAGGCTCTGGGGCGCGGCCACGACGATGCGGCGTGCCTGGTCGTCGGCGATCTGCTGGATGCGCTCGCGCGACAGGCGAACCCGCTCGGTGATCTGTTCGCACAGGCGCAGGAACTCCTCGCCGGCCGGCGTCAGCGACAGCGGCAGCGTCTGGCGATTGACCAGGGTGGTGCCCATCTCTTCCTCGAGCAGCTTGATCCGGCGCGAGAAGGTCGGCTGAGTGACGTTCTGCGTTTCGGCGGCCCGCGAAAAGTGGCGGGTATGCGCCAGCGCGATGAAGTCCTCCAACCAGCGAATCTCCATCCAGTACCTCGTCTACCGGTGGGCTTCGGGCCTCGGCGGCGGCGTCGACCGGGCCGATGCCATCCCCGGGCATCGGGGTGGCATCGGCATTGTGGCATGCGTGGTGCGTCGTGCCATCACCGCGGCGTCAGAGGCGCCCCTCCTCGACACCGTGGCAGGCGACCCGTGTCCCCTCGGCCGCGATGAGCTCCGGGACCTCGCGGCGGCAGCGCTCGTTGGCATGCGGGCAGCGACCGTGGAAGACGCAGCCCGAGGGCAGATTGACCGGCGTCGGCACTTCACCGGAGAGGCGAATGTAGTCCGGGCGATCGTCCTCGAGACGCGGGATCGCCGACAGCAGGGCCTGGGTGTAGGGGTGGCGCGGCGTCGAGAACAGCGTGCGGGTCTCGGCGACCTCGCAGACCCGGCCCAGGTACATCACCACCACCCGCGTGCCGAAGTGCTCGACCACCGCCAGGTCATGGGTGATGAACAGGTAGGTGAGGTGGTGGGTTTCCTGGGCGTCCATCAGCAGGTTGAGCACCTGGGCCTGGATCGACACGTCGAGTGCCGAGATCGGCTCGTCGGCGACGATGAACTCGGGGTCGACGGCGAGCGCCCGGGCGATGGCGATGCGCTGACGCTGGCCGCCGGAGAACTCGTGGCCGAAGCGCCTGCCCCATTCGGGATCGATGCCCACCGAGTCCATGACCTCGGCGACCTTGTCGCGAATCTGCGGCGTCTTCCAGTCCGGATGGTGGAAGCGCAGCGGTTCCTCGAGGGTCTGCTGGATGGTCATGCGCGGGTTCAGCGACGCATAGGGGTTCTGGAAGATCATCTGCATGCGTCGCCGATAGGGCAGCAACTGGCGCGGCGAGAGGTGGTCGATGCGCTCGCCGTCATAGCGGATCTCGCCGCCGCTGGGGCGCAGCAGCCCCATCACCATGCGCGCCACCGTCGACTTGCCGCAGCCGGACTCGCCCACCACGCACAGCGACTCGCCGCGCCTGACATCGATGTCGACGCCGTTGATGGCGTGCACGAACTCCTGACGACGAACCAGCTTGCCGCCCTTGAAGCGCAGCTGCTCGAGGAAGTCGCCGGACAGCGGGAAGTGCTTCTCGAGGTTGCGGATCTCGACGAGCGTATCGCCCGCCTGGGCCGAGGCGGCCTGCGGCGCGCTCCTGGCCTTCACCTGAGTCATGGGGCCTCCTGGATTTCGACGGGGTCACGGGCATCCGAGTCGTTCTCGACCAGATCGCGGACCATGTGGCAGGCGACGTCGCAGTTGCCCGAACGAACGAAGCCCGGGATCACTTCCCGGCAGTCGCGCCGCGGCGAACCGTCGTCGTTGAACGCGAAGCTGCAGCGCGGGTGGAAGGCGCAACCGGGCGGGATCTTCGCCAGCGTGGGCATCGCCCCGGGGATCTGGTTGAGCCGGCTGCCCGGCGTGGCCATCTGCGGCAGGGCATTGATCAAGCCCTGGGTGTAGGGATGCTGGGCGTCGTTGATGATCTCGCGGGTCGGCCCCTGCTCGATCACCCGGCCGGCGTACATCACCAGGGTGCGCTGGGTCACCTGGCTGACCACCCCCAGGTCGTGGGTGATCAGCACCAGCGCCACGTTGTGCTTTTCGCACAGCTCGAGCAGCAGCGACATGATCTCCGCCTGGATGGTCACGTCCAGCGCGGTGGTCGGCTCGTCGGCGACGATGATGTCCGGGTCGAGCAGCAGCGCGATGGCGATGATGATGCGCTGACGCATGCCGCCGGAGAGTTCGTGCGGGTACTGGTCGAGGCGCTTTTCCGGCGAGGGAATATGCACCTGGCGCAACTTGTTCAGCGCGATCTCGCGGGCGGCCCGGGTGCGGATGCGCCGGTGCGCCTTGAGACACTCGACCATCTGCTCGCCGATGGTGAGCACCGGATTGAGCGTCATCATCGGGTCCTGGAAGATCATCGAGATCTTGTTGCCGCGGATCTGCTGCAACTGGCGCGGCTTCATGGTGGTCAGCTCGCGATCGTCGAAGCGGATGCTGCCGCCGGCGATGTAGCCCGGCCTGGCGATCAGGTTGAGGATGGTGAAGGCGGCCACCGACTTGCCGGCGCCGGACTCGCCGACGATGCCCAGGCGCTCGCCGCGATCCAGCGTGAAGCTGACGTCGCGCAGCGCCTTGACCTCGCCCTGACGCAGGGCGAAGCGCACGTCCAGATTGGAGACTTCGAGTAATGCCATGACGTCAGCCCTTGTAGAGTCGCGGATTCATCACGTCGCGCAGCCAGTCGCCGAGCAGGTTGATGACCAGCACCAGCACCACCAGCACGGCGCCGGGGATCAGGGTGATCCACCAGGAGCCCGACTGCAGGTAGTCGAAGCCCGACTTGATCAGCGAGCCCAGCGAGGGCTGGGTCTCGGGCATGCCCAGGCCGAGAAACGACAACGCGGCCTCGGAGATGATGGCGTTGGCGATCTGCACGGTGGAGATCACGAAGATCGGCGACAGGGTGTTGGGCAGGATGTGGCGGAACATGATCCGCTTGGCGCGAAAACCCATCACCCGGGCGGCATCGACGTACTCCTTGCTGCGCTCGGCGAGCACCGAGGCGCGCACGGTACGGGCGTACTGCGGCCATTCGGCGAGGCCGATGATCAGCACCAGAATGATCACCGCATACTCGCTGTAGATGGCGCCGCCGAAGGAGGCCTTGATCACCGCACCGACGATGATCGCCACCATCAGCGTGGAGAACGACAGCTGGATGTCGGCCAGGCGCATCAGGAAGGCATCCACCCGGCCGCCGAGATAACCGGCGAGCAACCCGAAGGTGACACCCAGCATGGCCTGGAGGATGACCGCGCCGAAGCCGATGATCAGCGATACGCGGGCGCCATAGAGAATGGTCGACAGCAGATCGCGGCCCTGGGCGTCGGTCCCCAGCACGTAGGTGGGGTCGCTGCCGTCGATCCAGAAGGGCGGCAACTCGGACGCCATGATGTCGATCTGGGCCAGGTCATAGGGGTTCATGGGCGCCAGCCAGGGTGCCAGCACGGCGGCCAGCACCATGGCCACGAAGGTTGCCAGGCAGACCTGGGCCACCAGATCGCGCTTGAAGCTGTAGACCAGGTAGGAGTCGCGGAAGCGGGCCCAGCGCGAGGGGACCGGGGAAGCTTGGGTCGTGGTCGTCATGCGGGTTTACCTGTGAGCTTCACGGTGGGGTTGACCAGTCCGTAGATCAGGTCGACCAGCGTGTTGGTGATGACGAAGATCAGGCCGACCACCATCAGATAGGTGACGATCAGCGGAATGTCGGAGCGCTGGATGGCGTCGAGGAACATCAGCCCCACGCCCGGCCACTGGAAGACCGTCTCGGTGAGAATGGTGTAGGCGACCAGGGTGCCGATCTGCACGCCGCCGACGGTGATCACCGGCAGCATGGTGTTCTTCAGGGCGTGCAGGAAGTAGATGCGGCGCATGCTGATGCCCTTGGCCTTGGCGAACTTGATGTATTCGGACTGCAGGACCTCCATCATCTCGGCACGGATCAGCCGTATGAACAGCGGCAGCATGATCGAGGCCAGCGAGATCGCCGGCAGCACCAGATAGGTGAGCCTGCTCAGCGAGGCGAAGTTGGTGTCCCAGGTGCCGAACACGTGCGTCACGTCGCCTCGGCCGTAGGCGGGCATGCCACCGCTGGTGGACAGCAGGTCGTTGAGCCAGGCGCCCCAGGCCGTGTCGGCCGGGAACAGCGAGACATGAATGCCGATGGCGAAGATCTGGATCAGCACGATGGCGGTGAGAAAGACCGGGATGGAAATGCCGACGATCGACACCCCCATGAACAGTCGCGACAGCCAGGCCCGGGGTCGAATGGCGCTGTAGACGCCGATCGGCACCGACAGCAGGATGATCAGCAGGGTGGTCGCGAAGACCAGCTCCAGCGTGGCGGGCAGGTGGCGCATGATCACGTCGGTGGTCGGCTCGTTGTAGAAGTACGAATAGCCGAAGTCGAAGTGCAGGGCGTTCTCGGCGAAGCGCAGGTACTGCACCAGGAAGGGGTCGTTGAGACCCAGTTCCTCGCGCAGTTCAGCGCGCTCGCTCTCGGGCACCGACTGCCCGACCATCTGCTGGATGGGATCGCCCAGGTTGTCCTGAATGGCAAAGCTGACCACGCTGATGACGAACATCACCAGCAGGGCGTGAAAGAGTCGCTTGATCAGAAAGGCAATCATGGATTGCGGCCCTGTTGGATACGAAAGCCGCCATCGACACCCCCGAAGGGGTGTCGAGACGCTTTCCGTGGCTTTGGAAACGGGTGGCCGGCGACGGCGGGCTCAAGCCACACCGTCGCCGCGGTCGCGCGTCAGTTCTGCTCGACGACCACATCACCCAGGTAGGGGAAGTTCATGACATTGAGCACCGGCTCGATCTGCACCTTGTTCTTGGCGGCCCAGGCCAGATCCTGCCAGTGCAGCGGAATGAAGGCGGCATCATCGTAGAGCCCCTTTTCCACGGCCTGCAGCATCTTGGCGCGCTTGTCGCGATCGGTCTCGAGGTTGGCCTTCTCGACCAGCTTGTCGAGTTCCGGGTTGCAGTAGTTGCCGCTGTTGTACTGGCCGGCCCCGGTATCGGGGTTCGGGCACTCGGTCAGGTACTGGTAGAAGTTGGCCGAGTCCTCGGTGTCGGCGTGCCAGCCAATCATCATGATGTCCGCGGCACGATCGTCGAACTCGCCCCAGTACTGGGCCTTGGGCAGGGTCTTGAGATCGACCTTGATGTTGATGCGCGCCAGCATGGCCGCCACCGCCTGGGCGATCTGGGCGTCGTTCACGTAGCGGTTGTTGGGCGCCATCATGGTGATGCTGAAGCCGTCTTCGTAGCCGGCTTCCTTCATCAGCTGCTTGGCCTTTTCCAGGTCATAGCGCGGCTTGAGGTCCGGGTTGTGGCCCGAGTAGCCCTTGGGCGAGAGCTGGGCGGCCGGAGTGGCAAAGCCCTTCATCAGGCGGTCGGCGATCGCCTCCTGGTTGACGGCGTAGGCGATGGCCTGCCTGACCCGTGCGTCCTTGAAGGCCTCGACACGCTTCTCGTTCATCTGCAGGGTGATGATCCGCGTGCCGGACATGGTGACCAGCTTGACGTTCTTGTCGGCGCGCACGCGCTCCAGGTCGTTGGGCGGCACCGGGGCGATGAAGTCGACGTCACCGGAGAGCAGGGCGGCCACGCGGGTGGCATTCTCGCTGATCGGCGTCATGACGATATGGTCGACGTTGCCCGGGGAGTCCTTGTCCCAGTAGTCATCGAAACGCTCGAACTCGACCTTCACCCCCTGCTGACGGGCGGTGACCCGGTACGGCCCCGTGCCGGACTCGTGCCGCGAGGCGAAGGAGTTGCCGTTCTTGACGATCTCGCCCTTGTCCTTGCCGGCTTCTGTGGTGCCGGAGTAGAACTCGCTGTCCATCGGGAAGATGTAGGTGGCCAGGTTGAGCAGCAGCGGATAGGGGCGCTTGGTATGGATGTCGACGGTGTGGTCGTCGACGGCCTCGGCGCTCTCGATGGGCTCGAAGATCGCCTTAAAGTCGGGGCTGCGCTTGAGGCGGTCCACGGTCCAGACGACATCCTTGGCGGTGAAGGGATTGCCGCTGTGGAACGTGACGCCCTGGCGGAGATGCAGGCGCATGGTGGTGTCGTCGACCTGCTCCCAGTCCGTGGCCAGGCGCGGTTCAAAGGTGAAGTCCTGGGTCCAGCGGACCAGCGGGTCGAAGACCAGGTGGGAGAGTTGCAGGATGCCGCCGGACAACTGCTCGTGGATGTCCAGGGACACCGGATCGGCGTCGTAGGCGACACGCAGGGTGACGTCCTTACCGTCTCCGTTGATGTCCTGGGCGAGGGCGGCCATCGGCAGCGTCAGCGAGGCACCGACCAGGGTGGCAAGCAGCGTTTTCTTGAATGTCATGTGTTAACCCATGCATGGCTGATTGTTCGTTGTTTGACCCTTGGGTCCATCATCCAACATAGGGAGACCGGGAGCGGGGCACAATCGAAAAACTGACAGGTCTCATGCGCCCGGCGTATATGCGGTCGTCTCGGTGCGGGAAAGAGGCGGAAAAACCGGGGCAGGGCTGGCACGAGAACGGGCCGTCGCGGCAGGCACGACAGCCAGGATGGTGGCGTCAGACGGCCGGGAAGGCTCAGTCGTCGGAGGGCAGGGGATCGACGCGATCGACCCGGTAGAGTTGCGAGACCTGATCGAGCCCCTCGACGGTGCAGTCGAGGTCGGTGACGCGACCGTCGTTCAGGCCATAGACCCAGCCGTGGACGGCCAGCGGCTGCTTGCGCAGCCAGGCGCGCTGGATGATCTTGGTCTGGCAGAGATTGGCGACCTGTGCCTTGACGTTGAGCTCGCACATGCGGTCGACCTGGTCCTTGAGCGGCAGGTCCTGAAGGGCCTCGCGATGCTGGCTGTAGAGGGCCCGGATCGGGTGCAGCCAGTAGTCGACGATGCCGAACTCGCCCCCGGTGATCGAGGCCTTGACCCCACCGCAGCCGTAGTGGCCGACGATCAGGATGTGCTTGACCTTGAGCACGTCGACGGCGAACTGCACCACCGACAGGGCATTCATGTCGCTGTGATTGAGGACATTGCCGACATTGCGGTGGACGAAGACCTCGCCGGGCGGCAGATCGATGATCTGGTTGGCGGGCACGCGACTGTCGGAGCAGCCGATCCACAGATAGTCCGGGTTCTGCTGTTGTGACAGGCGGGTGAAGAAGTCCGGATCCTGCCGACTGACCGTCTCGGCCCAGTCACGGTTGCGTTCCAGCAGGCGTTTCATTTCGCTTTTCATGTCGAGGACTCCTTAATGGTCAGACCGCACGGCGGATAGCATTCTTTATCAATGGCATAGAGAGGGTCAATGGAGCGGGTCTCCCGAGCGGCCGGCACGGCTGTTATCATCGCCCCATTGCAGACAGGAGAGACATCAACGTGGCTGAATTCGATTACGACCTGTTCGTCATCGGGGCCGGGTCCGGCGGGGTGCGTGCAGCGCGCACGGCCGAGACCCACACCGCCGCGAAGATCCTGGTGGCCGTGGGCGGCTGGCCGTGGATTCCCGACTTCCCCGGCAACGAACATGTGCTCGATTCCAACCGCGTCTTCGATCTCGAGACCTTTCCCAGGCGCTTTCTGGTGCTGGGCGGCGGTTACATCGCCGTCGAGTTCGCCAGCATCTTCAATGGCCTGGGCAGCGACACCCACCTGGTCTACCGGGGCGAGCTGTTCCTGCGTGGCTTCGACCACGAGGTCCGCGAGTTCACCCGCGACGAGATGGCCAAGAAGGGCGTCGATCTGCATTTCGAGACCACCATCGAGGCGGTCGAGAAACAGGACGACGGGTTGGCCGTGACCCTGACCAACGGCGAGACGCTGATCGTCGATGCCGTGCTGTCGGCCACCGGCCGCCGGCCGCACCTGGCCGGGCTGGGCCTGGATGCCTTCGATATCGCGCTCAACCCCGACGGCACCATCAAGGTCAACGAGCGCTACGAGACCTCGGTTCCCTCGATTCTCGCCCTGGGGGACGTCACCGGCGGCCCGGAGCTGACGCCGGTGGCGCTCGCCGAGGCGATGCACATGGTGCAGCACCACTTCACGGCCGAGCCCCCGGGGCCGCTCGACTAC
>Ga0209300_1000257_pt1 | contig 31536 bp, 28 predicted proteins | sample Shrwel_input2_RT_FD_187535 | JGI IMG/M metagenome (GOLD analysis project Ga0209300, IMG submission 187535) | Subsurface microbial communities from deep shales in Ohio, USA - Utica-3 well 1 S input2 RT (SPAdes) (version 2) ... | reverse complement strand
GGGATCGACAGGGCATCCATGCTGGTGGCGACCACGCCGTCGAACTGGCCGGCGGTGTACTGGTTGATCGATTCGACGTAGTCGTTGACCTGGGTGATGTTCACGGTGATGCCGTACTTGTCGGCCCACTTCTTCATGATTCCCGACTCGTCGGCGTACTGCCACGGCATCCAGCCGGCGTAGATGGTCCAGGCGAGGTCGAAGCTGTCCTTCTTCTCGGCCTGTGCCAGCGGCGAGAGGCTGGCCAGTGCCAGGGCGCCGGCGCACAGCCAGCCTTTGAGCATCGTGATCTGCATGGTGTCGCTCCTTAGAAGAACTTCAGATAACGCTGGATTTCCCAGTCGGAGACGTGCGTGTGGTAGGCGCTCCACTCGTCACGCTTGAACTGCACGAAGGTTTCGAACAGGGCGTCGCCGAACACCTGCCGCGACAGCGGGTCGGCCTCGAAGGTGTCGATGGCTTCGTCGAGGGTGCGCGGCAGGGTCTCGATGCCCAGCTCGCGGACCTCCTTTTCGCTGTAGTGGTACATGTTCTCGCGGTGCGGCAGGCCAGGGTCGAGCCGCTCGCGAATGCCTTCCAGGCCTGCGGCGAGGATCATCGCGGCGCCCAGATAGGGGTTGCAGGCGATGTCCGCCGCGCGGCATTCCACCCGCCCGCCCTGCGAGGGGATGCGCAGCATGTTGGTGCGGTTGTTGTTGCCGTAGCAGCAGAACACCGGAGCCCAGGTCGAGCCGGACATGGCGCCTTTGCGCACCAGGCGCTTGTAGCTGTTGACGGTCGGCGCGATCACCGCGCAGATCGCCTTGGCATGCTTGAGCACCCCGGCGATGAAGTGATAGGCCAGCGGCGTGACGCCGCAGCCGTGCGGGTCCTCGCCTGTGACCTCGAAGAGGTTCTGGCCGCTGCCGAGGTCGGCCAGCGACATGTTGTAGTGCGCGCCCGAGCCGGTGCGGTTGGCCGAGGGCTTGGGCATGAAGCTGGCGAAGGCGCCGTGCTTGCGGGCGATCTCCCCGGCCATCAGGCGGAAGAACACGAAGCGATCGGCCATGGTCAGCGCGTCGGCATACTTGAAGTCGGTCTCGAACTGTCCGTTGGCGTCCTCGTGGTCGAAGGAATAGACGCCCCAGCCCATCTCGTTCATCGCTTCGACCAGCTCGTCGATGATCGGCAGGTTGTCCATCAGCCCGCGCGGGTCGTAGCAGGGCTTGGCCGCGGTGTCGCGCGCCGACAACGGTGCGAAGCCGCCCTCGGGCGTGTCCTTGAGGAGAAAGAACTCGGTCTCGATGCCGAGGTTGAAGCGGTAGCCGAGCGCGGCGGCGGCCTCGGTCTGGCGCTTGAGGATATTGCGCGAACACGCCTCGAAGGGCTGGCCGTCGAGGTACAGGTCGCTGGCGAACCAGGCCAGCTCGCGGTTCCAGCTGCACTGGGTGGCGCTCGCCGGGTCGGGCATGGCGGCGACCTCGTTGTCGCTGATGTCCTGCGGCACACCGTCGAGTGCAGCCCCGGTGTAGAGCTCCGACCCCTTGAGCATCTGCCCCAGGTGCGGCAGGGGCACGAACTTGCCCTTGATGACGCCGTGGATATCCACGTAGCTGGCCATGGCGTACTTCACGCCCTTGGCCTGCAGCTGCTGTTTGAGTTCGTCGACGATCGATTGCGGGAAGGTGGTCATGTGGCGCTCCTAGCTGAATTCGGGCCAGCCTCTCGGCCGTGGCACGAATCCTTCATCCAATATACATGCCAGCGTGTATAGAAAAGGCAGAGCGGCGGCGCAGCAGCGCTATGCGCAGACCCGGATGGAGATGACCAAATGATTGAAATACATAGAGAAAAACACTTCCTGGAACTCGGCGAACTGGCCCTGGAAAGCGGCGCGACCCTGCGCCAGGCGCGGCTCTGCTATCAGCTAGTCGGCCAGCCGAACGCCGCGCGGGACAACCTCGTGCTGGTCCCGAGCTACTACGGTGGAACACATTGGGGCAGCCTGCCCCTGATCGGTGCAGGCAGTCCGCTGGCCGATGGCGAGCATTGCGTGGTGCTGACCAACCTGTTCGGCGCCGGCTGGTCCAGCTCGCCGAGCCAGGCACACGCCACGCAGCGTGGCGCCGACTTCCCGCGCATCGGCCTGCTGGACAACGTGCGGGCCCAGAAGCAGCTGCTCGATGCGCTGTTCGGCGCGGACTGGACGCTGCGCCTGGTCACCGGCTGGTCGATGGGCGGCATGCAGGCCCTGTACTGGGCGATGGCCTACCCCGAGCGGGTGCGCGCGATCCTGCCGTTCTGCTGCACGGCGCGCTGCTGGCCGCACAACCGGGTGTTTCTCGACGGCGTGAAGGCGGCGCTGTGCGCCGATGCCGCCTGGCACGACGGCCGCTACCAGGCGCCGCCGCAGCGCGGCCTGCGCGCCTTTGGCCGGGTCTACGCCGGCTGGGCCTATTCACAGGCGTTCTACCGCCGCGAAGGCTGGCGCGAGCTTGGCTTCGATTCGCTCGAAGCACTGCTCGCCTGGTGGGAAGCCGATCACCTGGCGCAGGACGCCAACGACCTGCTCTGCGTGCTCGATACCTGGCAAAGCGCGGACCCGGCCCGCGACTTTGCCGTCGCGAGCCTCGCCGAGGCGCTCGGCCGGGTCCGCGCGCGCACGCTACTGATGCCGGGTAGCAGCGACCTGTATTTCACCGCAGACGACGCCCGCCATGAGGCCGGGCTGATCCCCGGCGCCGAGCTGCGCGTACTGGAGTCGGACTGGGGCCACTGCGCCGGCGGCCCGGGGCGCAACCCGGCGGCGATGGCCCAGGTGTTCGCCGGCATGGCCGAGCTGCTGCGCTGAGCCGGCCGGCGCGGCGGGTCTAGTGGGCCACGGCGGTGAGCCGGGCCAGCTGCTCGAGGTCGGTCTGCATGCCGGAGGTTTCGCGGATGCGCCCGAGAATCTCGCGCTTGAGCTCGGTGAAGGCCGGCGCGAGCTTCATGTCCTGGTCGCGCACCGCCGGCAGCGGCACCTCGTAGATCGAGTCGATGCGCCCCGGGCGCGGCGCCATCAGCACCACACGCGTGCCGAGGTAGATCGCCTCCTCGACATCGTGGGTGACGAACAGGATGGTGGTCTTTTCCAGCTTGTGGACATGCCGGATGAGGTCGTGCATCACCTCGCGGGTCTGCGCATCGAGCGCGCCGAAGGGTTCGTCCATCAGCAAGGTGGCCGGCTTGGGCATCAGCGCGCGGGCGATGGCGACACGCTGCTGCATGCCGCCGGAGAGCTGGCTGGGGTAGGCGTCGGCAAAGCTGGTCAGGCCCATCAGCGCGAGCAGCGCGTCGGCGCGGCCGCTGGCGGTCTCGATGTCGGCATCGCCGCGCACCTGGTCGGCGATGACCTTCAGCTGCCGGCAGAACTTGATGTTCTTCATCACCGTCAGCCAGGGGTAGAGGCTGTAGTGCTGAAAGACCATCGCCCGGTCCACGCCCGGGCCGTCCACCGGCCGGCCGTCGAGCAGGATCTGCCCGCGGCTCTGTGTCTCCAGCCCGGCGACGATGCGCAGCAGCGTGGACTTGCCGCAGCCCGAGGCGCCGACAAAGGTGATGAACTCGTTGGGCTGCACGTCGAGGCTGACCGACTGCAGCGCCTCGACCTCGCGGCCCTCGCTGACAAAGGTCTTGCCGACCTGGCGGATGGCGATCTTCGGTGGGGTCATGCTTGTTTCCTCCAGGGAAAGGCGCGGCGCGACAGCCAGCGGAAGGCCTGGTCGGTGAGCAGGCCGATCAGGCCGATCAACAGGATCCCGGCGAAGATCTTGTCGGTGTGCATGTAGCGCTGCGCCTTGAGAATCGCGTACCCGAGGCCCGAGTTGGCGGCCACCAGCTCGGCCACCACCAGGTAGGTCCAGGCCCAGCCGCAGGTGACGCGCAGGGTATCGAGCAGCGCCGGGCGCGCCGACGGCAGGATCACCAGCTTGACGATCTCGGCACGGGTCGCGCCCATCGTCTGCGCCGCCTCGATCTGCGCCATCGGCACCCGGCGCACGTCCTCGGCGACCATCAGCACCATCTGGAAAAAGGTGCCGATGAAGATGATGAGCACCTTCGAACCCTCGTCGATGCCGACCCAAAGCATCACCAGCGGGATGAAGGCCACCGCCGGCATGTAGCGGATGAAGTCGGTCAGCGGCTCGAGCAGCGCCTGCACCGGGCGATAGGTGCCGATGTACAGCCCCAGCGGCAGGGCCACCAGCGCCGAGGCGGCAAACCCGGCCATGACGCGCCAGACACTGATGCCGATATCGCCGAGCAGGCCCTCCTCGCGCCACCAGCGCAGGATGCGCTCGAACACCGCACCGGGGCTCGGCATGAACAGCGGATCGGCCAGGCCGAGCGCGGTCCAGGCCCACCAGAGCAGGAAGGGCGTGACCAGGCCGGTCGCCGCCAGCGCCCAGACCGTACGGCGCGGTAGCTCGCCGCGCAGCGTCCACAGGCGTGCGCGGCGCGGCGCCGGCGCGGTGGCCATCGCCGCCGGCGGGTCGCACGGTGCAGGGCTTGATGCCAGGTCCGGATGAGTCAGGCTGAGTTGCGCAGTCATGGGTGGTTCTCCTGCGAAGCGGGCAAAGGGGGTGGCGCCAGCGCGACCCAGCCACCGGCCGGGCAGTGCTGGCCCAGCGCGAGCAGGGCCGACGCCGGCAGCGCGGCGGCCGACGCGTAGGGGCAGTCGGCCGGCAGCAGCGCCTGGCCGGCTCGCCCCGGCAGCGTCGAATGGCTGATGCGCCAGGGCGTGGCGCCGCCGCGCTGGCGACCGAACGAGAGCTCGAAGCCGAGCAATGCCGGACGTTGCGCCGGACCGACCTCGGCCAATCGCTGGCGCAGGCTGCCGCCGACGGGCAGCGCGCAGGCCCGCTCGGCGGCGAACAGGAAGTAGTCGCCAGCGACCAGCAGGCAGCCCTGCCGCCCGCCCGTCGCGGCCTGCAGCCAGAGGCCCCAGTTGTGCCCGCGGGACTCCGGCAGCCGCTGCCAGACTTCGTGATAGCTACCGTCGAGCCCGTCCTCGAGCAGGCGCTCGGGCTGCTCGAAGCGCATGCGGCCGATGTCCGCCGGCCCGCCGCCGGGCTGGAAGTCGATCAGTCGATGCCACTGGCAGCGGTCGCCGCGCACCTCGGTGAGCCCGGCGAAGCCGGCCTGGTCGGCCAGCGCCAGCTGTTCGGCATGGCTGGCGGTTTCCAGCGAGGCGGCGCGCCCCCCCGGCTGCGGCAGGCGCAGGTCGGCATGCAGGCAAGCGGTCTGCAACCAGAACACCTCGCTGGTCTCGTCGCGCAGCCCCGCGCGGGTGGTCAGCAGGCGACGCTGCCAGACACCCAGATAGGCCTCCGGCACGGCACCGGCGGGCCCGGGCGACGCCGGGGTCGCCACGTTGTGGAGGACGGCGCTCATGCGGCACCTCGCAACCATTCGAGCAGCGCCGTGCTGTCGGCGACCCGGCCGAAGATGCCGCCCTCGACCTCGATCATCGCCAGGGCGGCGCGATGCAACGTCGGCTCGGTACTGGCGCAGGCGTCGCTGATGGTCAGGCAGTCGAAGCCCAGGTCGATCGCCTGGCGCAGTGTCGAGGCCACGCAGACTTCGGTGGTCACGCCCGTGAGGATCAGCGTCTCGATGCCACGCTTGCGCAGCAGCAGGTCGAGGTCGGTATGGGCGAAGGCGCTGTAGCCGGGCTTGTCGATCACCGGCTCGCCGGCCAACGGCTGCAGTTCGTCGACCAGGTCATGGCCGTATTCGCCGCGCACCAGCAGCCGGCCGAGCGGGCCGGGCGAGCCGATCGGCGCACCGGTGGCTTCGGCACGGTGGCGCTTGGCCGCCGGCAGGTCGGTCAGGTCCGGGCGATGGCCTTCGCGGGTATGCACCACCAGCAACCCGAGCGCCCGCGCGTGCGCCAACAGGCGGGCGATCACCGGGATCGGCGCGCGCAGGCGGTCGATGTTCAGCCCTGCCTGGTCGGCATAGCCGCCGGGGGCACAGAAGTCGCGCTGCATGTCGATGACCAGCAGCGCCGTGCGGCGTAGATCGAGCATCACGGCTGCTCCAGCTGGAATTCGTGGCACACCGCCGCGGTGATGCCCGCGACGATGTCGGCGGCCATGCGCTCGCCCTTGGCGGCGCTCGAGCCCCGGGCCGAGGACAGCACGCCGGAGGGTGGCACCCAGGCGGTACGCGTCGGATACATGTCGTACGGCGGGAAGTCGGCCGGGCCGTCGTCCGGAATCTTCTCCAGCGCCACCAGCTGCGGGTGGAAGTGCAGCATCAGCGAGGTCTCGATCACCGCCGCGTGCTCCAGGGCAAAGCCGGGAAAGCCGTCCGGGAAGATCTCGCCCAGCGTCTGTTCGCGGCAGAAATCCCAGTGTTCCAGGCGCATCACCTCGAGCCCGGCGCCCGGGCCGAGATCGCGCAGCGCCAGCTGGATGCCTTCGGCGACGAACCAGGTGTTCTCGTAATGGCCGAGCACCAGCACCAGCCGCCGCACGCCGTGCCGGTGGAACTCGCGCACCGCATCGCGAACCAGCGCGCTGAGGGTGGCGCCGTCGAGGCTGGTGGTGCCGCAGAAGTGCTGCCCGCCGCCGCACCTGGGCTGCGACTTGTAGCCGTAGGAAAGCGCCGGCGCGACCAGCCCGCCGACGCGCGCGGCCACCTCGGCGCTGATCGCGCTCGCCAGCAGCGCATCGGTGCCCAGCGGCAGGTGCGGGCCGTGCTGCTCGGTGGCGCCGCAGGGCAGGAACAGCACGGCGCCGTCGCGCACGCGGCGCTCGTAGTCGACCCAGCTCAGTTGATCCATATGGACGGGGTTCATGTCAGCGGACTCCTTGCAACGGGTAGTGCCGGCCGCTCGGGCCAGCCGGCGATCAGGGCAGCAGCGGTCACCAGCGCGGCGCCGAGCCATTCGTGAGTGGCGATGCCCTGCTGGCCGAGCCAGGCCGCCGAGAGCACCGCGGCGATCAACTCGAAAACCACCAGCAGCGCGGCACGCCCGGCTTCCAGATGGGTCAGCCCGTACTGCACGGCGGACATGCTGAGGATCCAGCCAAGGGCGAGCAGGCCGACCTGCCAGGCGAGGGTGAAGTCGACCGCCGGCAGGGCCTGTTCGCCGAGCAGGCAGAACAGCGCACCGAGCAGCGCACTGCCGACGAAGCTGACCAGCGCCTTGCTCGCCAGCGGCACCCGATCGGCGGCGCGGGTCGCCAGGTTGTTGAGGCTGAAGGCCAGCCCGGCCGAGAGAGCCAGCCAGTCGTTCGGCTGCAGCGGGCGCAGCGTTTCGCGGCTCACGCCCAGGGTGACGGCGATCCCCAGCAGGGCCAGGCCCAGGGCGAACACCCGCGCCAGGCTCAGGCGCTCGCCAAGCAGCAGCCAGCCGCCGAGCATCGCCCACACCGGCGCCAGGTAGAACAGCAGCATCACCCGCACCACATGCCCCTCGCCCAGTGCCGTGATCAGCGCCGCCGTTGCCCAGCCGCCGCACAGGCCGATGACGAGCAGCTGCCGATGCTGCGTGGCCCAGCGCCGGCGCTGCCGCCAGAGCACCGGCAGCGCCAGCAGGCTGAGCAGCGCGTAGGTCAGCAGCACCAGTGGCATGCCGGCCAGGCCGCGCGCGGCGAAATACTGCAGCGGCAACCAGCCCAGCCCCCACATGACCGCGCCACCGATCAGCATCGCCTGGGGCAGCAACCGGCTCATGCGCCCATCCAGGAGCCACCGTTGGGCCCGAGCGTCTGTCCGGTGAAATAGCTCGCCTGCGGTGACAGCAGGAAGACGATCGCCGCGGCCACCTCCTCCGGCGTGCCCAGGCGCGCCATGGGAATGGCCAGCTCCTTGGCCATCCACTCGTCGCTCATGTGCTCGGCGCTGACCATCGCCGTGGCGATCGGCCCAGGGGCGACCGCGTTGACACGGATGCCGTCGGCGGCGAACTCGCGCGCCAGCGAACGGGTAAGCCCCAGCACCCCGGCCTTGGCCGTGCAGTAGGCGGCGTAGTGCTCGCGCCCGAGAAAAGCGAGGTCCGAGGCGACGTTGACGATGGCCCCGCGACGGCGCTCGCGCATGCCGGGCAGCGCATGCCGGCAGCAGCGATAGACCGCAGTCAGGTCGACGCCGAGCACCCGCGCCCAGTCGTCCTCATCGGTGTCGAGAAAGGCTTTCTCGAGGATCACCCCGGCGTTGTTCACCAGCAGGTCCAGCGGCCCTTCGGCGGCGATCGCCTCGAACAGGGCGGCAACCGCCTGTGGGTCGCTGACATCGGCCTCGACCGGGCGTATGCCGTGGGCCTGCAGCTCGCAGGCCGCGCTGTGCTGGCCGAGATGGTTGGCCCATACCGTTGCGCCGGCCGCCGCCAGGGCCAGCGCGGTGGCACGGCCGATGCCGGTCGCCGCGCCGGTGACCAGGGCCGTCTGGCCGCTGAGCTGGAGGTTCATCAGTGCATCACCTCGCCGTGGCTGACCGACAGCGCCTGCCCGGTCAGGGCAGCGGCCAGCGGCGAGCCGAGAAACAGAAAGGTCCCGGCCAGATCGGCCGGTCGCAGCAGTTCGGGAATCGCCTGCGCGGCCAGGATCACCTGCAGTTCGGCAGCCTCGCTGCGGCCGTGCTCGGCGGCCATGCTGCGCAGCGAACGCATCGCCGCCTCGGTAGCGATCCAGCCGGGGCATACGGCGTTGACGCGAATGCGCCGCGCGCCGAGTTCCCAGGCCAACGCCCGGGTCAGGCCGATCACCGCGTGCTTGCTGGCGACATAGGCGGAAAAGCCCGGCACGCCCTTCAGCCCCCAGATCGACGCCTGGTTGATCACGCTGGCGCCAGCGGCCAGGCGCGGCAGCAAGGCTCGGGTCAGGCGCTGCATGGAGACCACGTTGTTGTCCAGCAGCTCGGCCCAGCGGCGGTCGGCCTGCGTGCTCGCCTCGCCCAGCGGGGTCGGATACTCCACGCCGGCGTTGTTGATCAGCACATCGACCGTCAGCTCCTGCGCCGCCAGGTCGTCGGCGTAGGCCTGCACGGCGGCTAGATCGCCCAGGTCGAGCACCACGGCGCGCGCCTGGACGCCCTTCGGCAGGACGGCACAGAGGCGGTCGAGCGCGGCGCCGTCACGATCGATCAGCTCCAGCCGCGCCCCGGCCTCGGCGAAGGCCTGCGCCAGGCCCTGGCCGATGCCACCGGCCGCGCCGGTCAGCACCAGCGTGCGACCGCGGTAATCGAGCGCATTCATCTCACACCGCCGTCAGAAAGGAGACGCCCACGGCGCCGTAGAAACCCTCGGCCTTGCCGGGGCCTTCGCCGACCACACCGTAGTCATCGCTGAGCACGCGCTTGAGGCGGTAGCGGTGGAACGGCCCGAGCAGCTGGCGCATCGGGATGACCTGGGCATACGCGCTGCCGTAGAGCTCCTCGTGCAGCCGCGGCAGGCGGTACCAGGGCGCCACCGGCTTTTCGTGATGGGCGTTGTGGTAGCTGAAGTTGAGCAGCAGCAGATTCAGCGCCGGCCAGCGCAGCGAAACGACGTTGCTGAAGGTGTTCTGCTGTTCGTAGCGGCGGTCGCGCGGCTTGTCGTCGGGCACGGCGCCCTCCTCCAGCACGGCGAAGGCATCGTAGGTGTGCTGGTAGGCATCGGCGAAGCGCAGCACGCTGAGCATGATCAGCCAGGCGAGCAGGTACAGCGCGAGCGCCTTCAACGAGACCAGCCCCATGACGGTGAACAGCAGGCCGCGCACCGCCAGGGTCAGCGCCACCTGCCGACGACGGGCGCGATGCTTGTCGTTGCCGGTGATGAACGGCAAGGCGATGACGTAGCCGTGCATGATCAGCTCGACCGCCGGGATGTAGGCCCATTCCAGCGCCAGCACCAGGCGCCGGACCCAGCCCGGGCAGGCCAGCAGGAAGGCCTTGCTGTCGAAGGTGATGACGTCGGCGCGGTCGACGTGGTGGCGCATGTGTTTCTTGCGCAGGTCCTGGAACTCGGCATAGCAGCTGCCGGCCATCCAGCTGCACAGGTTGCCGGCCCAGACGTTGTGGCGCGGCACGCTGAAGATGCTGCCATGGGCGAACTCGTGGATCAGGTAGGCGGCGATGATCATCGCGTGCGCCAGCAGCAGGGTGCCGAGCGCGTTCAGCCAGGCACTCCCGGCGAACAACAGGGCGATGCCGCCGACATAGCCGAACAGCGTGTAGCCGATGGCCAGGGTATTGGGCAGCCGGCCGTCGGCGTAGCGGAACAGCGACTTGGGCTTGGCGGTAGTGGTCATGACGGGCTCCGCAGGGGCCGACCGCAGCCGGCCCGGTCAGGGTTCACTGGACGAGCGCTTCGACGAAACGGGCGTCGTAGGTCTGGGTGAAATCCGGAATGGCCGGGATCTGGCCGTTGGCCTTCAGCAGCTTGGCGATGATCGCGCCGCTGCCGTGGAACGAGCTGGTGGCCTGCGAGGGTGCGAAGCTGGCCGGCATTTCCTCGAGGCTGAGGTTGTGTGCGCCGGCCATCTGCGCCTGCGCTTCGGCGGCGCTGACGCCAAGCACCTGGCCAATGATCTGCGCCGATTCCTCGGGGTGCTCGCGCATGTAGGCCAGGCCGTCGAGGTAGCCCTCGATCAGCGCCTGTATGGCCTCCGGCTTCTTGGCGATCATCGCCTCGTCGAACACCAGCACGTCGGTGATGAGGCCGGGGGCGTCCTTCGACGAGAACACCACCTTGAACTTGCTGCCGTCGCCCATGCCGAGGATCTGCGACACGTTCGGCTCGTAGGTCACGCCTACCGGCAGGCTGCCCGAGGCCATGGCGCCGGGAATGCCCTCCGGGGTCATGTTCACCGGGACGATGTCCTTGTCGCTCATGCCGTTCTGCTGCAGCGCGTAGGCCAGCAGGAAGTCAGAGGGCGACAGCGGGTTGAAGCCGACCTTCCTGCCCTTGAAATCGGCGACCGAGCCGACCGAGGCCTCGGCGACGATGGCATCGCCGCCGTTGGAGAAGTCGATGGGCATCACCACCCGGTGCTTGAGCCCCTTGGCGACCGAGGCGACCACCTGGTCGTAGGTCAGCATGCCGCCGTCGAGGGCGCGGCTGGCCAGCGCCGTGGGAATCAGCGCCGGATCGTTGAAGAACTGCAGCTCGACGTCCAGGCCATGCGGCTCGAACAGGCCCTTCTTGTCGGCGACGTAGAACGGCCCGTAGCCGGCCCAGACCACGGTGCCGATCTTCATCGATTCGGCCGCCTGGCCGGCCAGTGGGGCAAGCAGGGTGCTGGCGGCCAGGGTGGCGCCGAGCAGGGCCTTGCGCAACGAGCGAAACGCGGAAGCTGACATGGACGTGACTCCTCACGGTGGAATGACAGGCACGGGATGACATCGCGTCTCCCGGGCTTTTATCCCGCCGTGTAGCCCGCATCCTTCGGGCCGGAGAACTCTCGGACCAGCGCCTGCATCCTGCAGACCGGAACCCTAGTTCGCCTGGGTGTTGCTCCAGTGTGTGCCGTTACAAGCGGCGCGAGCGCGCGACTCATCCCGTTCACAGGGGACAGAGCAGCTTGCGTGCCAGTTGCCCTGAAACGAGAGAAAGCCGCGGATATTCAAGAGGTTGCCGGCCGAAGCCGGCACGTCGACGGCTGGCCAGGGCTGCCGGGCGACGCCCCAATGGGGAGCCCGGCAGGAAAAAATGCCCCGTTTCGGCCGGCCTGCGGGGCCGGTGCGCCGTCAGGCCGGTACCGGCACGTCCTCGCCGAGCAGCCCTTCGTGCTTGAGCGCCTGCCAGAACTCGGCCGGCACGCGAGCCTGGTAGTAGCCCATGTACTGCGCCGGGCGCGCCGGGTTGGCGGTACCCGGAATGGTCGAGAGCACCGCCGGATGCGCGAGGCAGAAGTGGATCGCCGCCGCGCGCAGGTCGACGCCGAAGCGCTGCGCGACCTGGTCAAGGCGCGCCTTGCGGTCGCGGATCTCGTCCGGGATGCGGTCGTACTCGAAGTGATCGCCGCCGGCCAGCACGCCGGAGTTGAACGGCCCGCCGACGACGATGCCGACACCACGCTCAAGGCAGCGCGGAAACAGGGTCTCCAGCGCCTCGCGGTGATCGAGCAGCGAATAGCGCCCGGCCAGCAGGAAGACGTCGGGGTCGGCCTGCTCCAGCGCCATGCGGCAGGGCTCGACGAGGTTCACGCCCAGGCCCCAGCCGCGGATCAGGCCCTGCTCGCGCATCTCGGTCAGGGCCTTGGCGGCGCCGCTCATCGCCTGCTGGAAGTAGTCGCGCCACTGCGGGCCCCACTGGTCTTCCGAGACGTCGTGGATGAACACCACGTCCAGCCGATCGACGCCCAGGCGTTCCAGGCTGTCTTCGATGGAGCGGCGCGCACCGTCGGCCGAATAGTCCGGCACCCGCTTGTTGGGCAGCTCATCGACGAACGGTTTGGCGTTCTCCGGCGCGCTGGCCGGCTGCAGCAGCCGGCCGACCTTGGTGCTGAGCACGAACTCGTCACGCGGCTTGCCTGACAGCAGGCGGCCGAAGCGCTGTTCGGCCAGCCCGGCACCGTAGTGCGGCGACACGTCGTAATAGCGAAAGCCGGCATCCCACGCGGCCTGCAGCGTGGCATCGGCGGTGGCCTCGCTGAGTGGATGGAACATGTTGCCCAGCGGCGCGCCGCCGAGCCCGATCCGGGGCAGAGAAATTCGCATGCAAGCCTCCTCGCGAACGTCGAGCCGACAGGATGTCGGCCGCTTTCTCATCGGAGAAGCGCAGGTGCAGGGATGTTCCGGCGAGGCGACGGGAGCGATCACCCGTCCGCGCGGGTGAACGATGACAGGGGGTGCCGAGTCGGAACAGATAGACCCCCTGCACAGGAGAGCCACCATGTTGAAGTTCCTCAGCAGCACCATCGGCATCATCTTTCTGATCGGCCTGATCGTGGTCATCGGCCTGTTCGCGCTGGTCTTCTGACGCGCCTGCAGTTGCCCCCTGGGTCGTGGACAGTGCGTCGATCGGCCCAGGGGAACGCGCTCCCCGCCCCCGCCCTCCCGTGACTCGACCGATGCATTGGCCGCTGGCCCTGCTGCTGTCACTGCTCACCCTTTTTCAGACATTTCCCGCCGCCGCTCAGGTGGACGATGGCCTGGCGACGGTGCGGCTCGACGGTCGCGCGCTGTTTCGCTTGGCGGAACCGAAGAGCTGGAGGCGCGCCTGCGGGCCCGGCAGATCGAGCGGCAACTGCTGACCGTGCTGGAAACGCCGCAAGGCATCAGCAGAGCGCGCATCGCTGCGGCCGGGGAAAACGCCGCGTCGCGCCAGATCACCATGGCCGGTCGCGTGCTGATGCAGGTCACCAGGGAAGATGCCGAAGCCAACGGCATGGCGCTGGACGCACAGGCGCGCGAGTGGGCGTCGATTCTCGAAACTGCGCTGGCGCAGGCCAGCACACGACGCACCTCCGAGCGGGCACGCTTCGTGACCGACGTGCGCGCCAGTGTCGATACCGCCTTCGCCAGATTGCTCGAAGCGGCCATCAGCATCGTGCCGCGCGCCTTGGCGGCATTGCTGGTGATCGGCGTGTTCTGGGCGTTGGCCGCAGGCGTGCGCGCAGTGGTCCGGATGATCTCCCGCCGCTTGATTCACGATCGGACGGTGGAGAATCTGATCAAGCAGGTCAGCTACTACACCGTCTGGCTGCTGGGCCTGATCGTCGCTGCCACCGCCTTTGGCCTCGAACCCGGCGCCCTGGCCACCGGGCTTGGGCTGACCAGCCTGGCATTGGGCTTCGCCCTGAAGGACATCCTGTCCAACTTCGTCAGCGGCTTGCTGATCCTCACCCTGCGGCCCTTCCAGCTCGGCGACCAGATCGTCATTGGCGAGACCGAAGGCACCGTCGAACGCATCGAACTGCGCGCCACGCAGATTCGCACCTACGACGGCCGCCGGGTACTGGTGCCGAATGCCGACACCTTCACTTCACGGGTCACCAACAATACCGCTGCGCCCGTGCGTCGTGGCCAGGTGGTCTGCTACCTCGGCTACGACGTCGAGCTGCAGAAGGTGCTGCGTGTACTCGAGGAGGCCACCCTGCGTGCCGAAGGCGTCATCGTCGAACCGCAGCCCTCGGTGGCCATCCGCGAGATGGGCCAGAGCGAACTCGCCTTCCAGGTGCAGTTCTGGTGCGACTCGCGCAGATCGGACTTCATGCTCACCGCGTCCCGGGTCAGGGCGAACCTGATCGACGCTTTGCGCGCTGCGGGAATCGCGCTGCCAGGCCCGGCTGTCCATCAGGTGGTGCTGCGAGAGGCCGGGCCAGCGCCGGACCAGGCCCTGCCGAGGCGCCGCCGCAGCGACGAAAACTAGCGTGAGAGCGGACGCGGCCGGTTCCGACCTGGCCGCCTGAGCGGTTCGCCCCTCGAGCCGCCGGCACCATCGAAGGCTGCACGGGGCGTATCCGAACCGTATGCCGGTCGCCAGTCCCGCGCCTGCACCTCGCGCCCCTCACAGTGAGCGGGGCGCGGGCGAGCTCTCTGGCTGTCTCACCCCCGCTGCGCCAGCCACGCCCGCCAGCCGCCGAAGCGGGTGATGTCCTCGGCGCCCTCCAGGCCGTAGCCCTCGCAGATAAAGCCGGTCTCCCAGCGCCCGTCGGCCAGCTCGACCTTGCCCAGACCCAGCGGCGCCGGGATGCCGGCCAGGAACGAGCCCAGCTCGGCGCTGGGGATTTCCCAGACTTCCACGCCGATCGCCGCACCGCCTTGGTTCACCCGGACCATGCCCGGGCGCAGCACCGGGCCACCGGCCAATGCATAGAGCTTGTAGGCCGGGGCGCTTTCGGTCGCCTCCAGCAGCCGGCCGCCGCGCTGGCGTAGCTGCCAGTTGAGCGGCAGGCCGTCCAGGTGCGCGCCGCACACCACCACGCGGGCCCGGTCGTTGCGCGCCGGGTTCTGCGGTGCGGGGGCGCTGATCGCGTTGCCGCCGACCAGGGCGAGGCCGGTCTGGCGCTGCAGGGCGGCGGCCAGGCTCAGGAGGTACTGGTCGGTGAACACCCGGCCGAACAGGGTCACGCCCCAGGGCAGGCCGTTGCCCATGGTGCCGGCCGGCACGGCGACGGCGGCGTAGTCGAGCATGTTCATGAAGTTGGTGTAGTAGCCCAGGTCCGAATTGCGCTTGACCGGCTCGGCGTGCAGCTCGGCCAGGGTCACCGGGCGCGGGTAGGCGGGCGTCAGCACGCAGTCGACCTCGGCCATGATCCGGTCGCAGATCGCCTTGAGCTGCTGCAGGCGGTATTGCGCCTGGAACAGCTGCACGGCGGTGGTGCCCGGGGCCTTTTCCAGTACCGCCCTGATGACCGGCAGCACGGCATCGGGTTGCTGCTCGATCAGCGCGCCGGCCACGCTGTAGCGCTCGGCCACCCAGGGGCCTTCATAGAGCAGGCGCGCTGCTTCGAGGAACGGCGCGAAGTCGATCTCCACCGGCTCGCCGCCGAGGGATTGGAGATGCTCAATGGTGGCGGCGAACAGCGCCGGGCTTTCCGGGCAGCCGAGAAACTCGGGGGTTTTCGGCACCCCGAAGCGGAAGGCCTTCACCTGGCCGAACGCCGAGCCGTCGTTCCACAGCGGGTTGGCGCGGCTGTATTCGTCGCGCGGGTCGAGCCTGGCGGTGAGCGCCAGCAGCCGGCTGGCTTCGGCCGCCGTGGCGGCGAAAAAGGTCACGCAGTCCAGCGTGCGGCAGGCGGGGACGACGCCAGCGGTGGAGATCAGCCCCTTGCTGGCCTTGAGCCCGACGAGGTTGTTCAGCGCCGCCGGCACCCGGCCGGAGCCGGCGGTGTCGGTGCCGAGGGCGAAGCTTGCCAGCCCCAGCGCGACGGCCAGCGCCGAACCGGCGCTGGAGCCGCCGGAGGGGTAGTCCGGGTGCACCGAGTTGCGGCATTCGCCGTAGGGCGAGCGGGTGCCGTTGAGGCCGGTGGCAAACTGGTCGAGGTTGGTCTTGCCCAGCGGCACCGCGCCGAGGGCGATCAGCTGCTCGACGACCGTCGCGCTGGCCTCGGGCGTGTAGGCGAAGGCCGGGCAGGCAGCGGTGGTGGGGACGCCGGCCAGGTCGATGTTGTCCTTGATGGCGAAGGGGATGCCGTACAGCGGCAGCTCGGCGGGCGTCTTGCCGTCGAGCGCGGCCAGGTAGGGTTCGAGCTCGGCGGCGTCCAGCAGGTGGATGAAGGCGTTGAATTCGCCGTTGAGCGCGGCGGCCTTGTCACGCAGGGCGGCGATCAGCTGGCGCGGGGTGGTGGCGCCCGCTTCATAGGCCGTGCGCAGCGTGTCGAGGCGCAGGTCGAATGTGTCGTCGTTCATGCTCGGTTCCTTCGTAGGGTGGAAAACGGCGCAAGCCTTTTCCACGCGTGTCGTTCCGGCCGGTCCGGTGGGTTGGTTGCCGGCCCGTGGGCCGGTTGGTGGATCGATAAAGCGCGATCCACCCTACGGTTGCTTCGGCCCCGGCTGTTCCGGCTGGCGTAGGGTGGAAAACGGCGCAGCCTTTTCCACGCGCGTTGTTCGGGTCGGTCCGGTGGGCCCAAGTTCGTTGCCGGCCCGCTGGGCCGGTTGGTGGATCGATAAAGCGCGATCCACCCTACGGTTGCTTCGGGTGCCGAGGGGCCTCACGCCTCCTCGATCACCACCACCCGCTGCCCGGCGCGGACCGGCGACCCGGGTTGGGCGCGGACTTCCTTCACGACGCCGGCGACCGGCGCGGTGAGCGGAATTTCCATCTTCATGCTCTCGAGGATCACCAGCACGTCGCCGGCCTCCACCCGCGCGCCCTCGACCACCGAGACCTGCCAGAGGTTGCCGGCGATATGGCTGTCGATGCCGTGCTGGCCGGCGCCCAGCGGGGTGTCCTCGCCGAGATCGGGCGCCACTTCCTCGCTCTCGAAATGCGCCTGCCCCGATTCGATCCAGCGCTGGCGCTCGGCGTCGAAGGCGGCGCGCTGCTGCTGGCGGAAGGCGTCGATGCCCTCGGCTTCGCGGTCGAGAAACGCCTGGTAATCGGACAGGCGCAGCTCGGTCTCCTCGATCTTCAACGGGTAGCGGCCCAGCGGGAAGTCGCGGCGGATCCTCAACAGCTCCTCCGCCGAGACCGGGTAGAAGCGGATCTGGTCGAAGAAGCGCAAGAGCCAGGGCTGGCCACCGAAGGCCTCGACCGCGCGGTAGCGGTTCCACATCTGCAGGGTGCGGCCGACGAACTGGTAGCCGCCCGGGCCCTCCATGCCGTAGATGCACATGTAGGCGCCGCCGATGCCCACCGAATTCTCCGCGGTCCAGGTGCGTGCCGGGTTGTACTTGGTGGTGACCAGCCGGTGGCGCGGGTCCAGCGGGGTGGCCACCGGCGCGCCGAGATAGACGTCGCCCAGGCCCATCACCAGGTAGCTGGCGTCGAACACCGTCTGAAACACCGCCTCCAGATTCGGCAGGTCGTTGATGCGGCGGATGAACTCCAGGTTGCTCGGGCACCAGGGCGCGTCCTTGCGCACCGTGGTCATGTACTTCTCGATGGCCAACTGGCAGGCCGGGTCGTCCCAGGACAGCGGCAGGTGGACGATGCGCGAGGGCACCTTCAGATCCTGCGCGGCGCACACGGCATCCCACAGGCCGGCGACGATCTCCAACAGATCCTCCAGCGCCAGGGTCTCGGGCTGGTAGTGCACCTGCAGGGAGCGGATGCCGGGCGTCAGGTCGATCACCCCGTCGAGCTGCTTGGCTTCGAGGGCCTGCATCAGCGCATGGCCACGGAAGCGCAGCACCAGATCCAGCTCCGGCTGGCCGATTTCCAGCAACAGGTGGGTGTCACCGGAGAGGCGCGCGACCAGGCGGGTGTCGTCCTGGCCGAGGTCGAGGACGATGGGGGAGGTGAACGACGAGCTCATGGTCGTAGGAGCGAGCTTGCTCGCGAAGGATCCAGCTCCGAGCGTGTCAGGTTCGCGAGCAAGCTCGCTCCTACCAAAAGCAGGATCGGTGCATTCCTCGGCCAGCGCCTTCGCCAAGGCCCGCGCCGTTGCCAAATCCACCGGCACGAAGCGCACCTTGTCGCCGGCCTTGAGCTGGCCGAGCTGCCAGAGGTCGGCCTCGATGACCGTTACCGGGCAGACGAAGCCGCCCAGGCTGGGCCCGTCCGGGCCGAGGATGACCGGCATGTCGCCGGTGAAGTCCACCGCGCCGATGGCGTAGGGATTGTCGTGGATGTTGGACGGGTGCAGGCCGGCCTCGCCGCCGCTCTCGCGCACCCACTCGGGTTTCGGGCCGATCAGGCGCACGCCGGTGCGGCTGGAGTTGAAGTGCACTTCCCAATCGGTGGCGAAGAAGCGCGCGATATAGCCTTCGGTGAAGTACTCCGGCGCGCCGTGGGGGCCGTAGATCACGCGAATCTCACGGACGGCAGGCAGCTCGCGGCACAGCTCGGCGGCCAGCGTGGCGCCCGCCGACGCATCGGTCAGCGGTGCCAGATGCAGCACATCCCCGGCACGCAGGGCGCGGCCGGCATGCCCGCCGAACTGGCCGAGGGTGAAGGTGCTCTTGCTGCCCAGGTAGTCCGGCACCTGCAGCCCGCCGCGCACGGCCAGATAGGACCGCGCACCGGCGCCGAAGAGGGTGCCGATGGCCAGGGTGCTGCCGGCCGGGACGAACAGCGCGGTGTTCATTGGTTGCGGCGCATCGTCGAGCTTCACCGGGATCTCGGCGCCAGTCACTGCCACCACCGCATCGGTGTTGAAGCGCAGGATCGGCCCGCTCATGGTGATCTCCAGCCCGGCGGCATCGGCCGGGTTGCCCAGTAGCGCATTGCCCAGGCGCAGCGCGCGGCTGTCCATCGGGCCGGACGGCGGCACGCCCACAGCCCAGTAGCCGAGCCGGCCGGGGAAATCCTGCACGGTGGTCTGGGTGCCGGCAGTGATCACCTCGACGGTGGTCGCGCGGTAGGCGAGGCCTTCCAGGCAGCGGGTCCAGGCGTTGCCGCTGGCGAAGGGCGCGTCGGCGAGAATCTGCCGCAGGTAATCGCGGTTGGTCTCCACGCCGTAAAGGGTGGTGCCACCGAGGGCGGCGTCCAGTGCAATGCGGGCTTCTTCGCGGCTCGGCGCCCAGCTGATGAGCTTGGCGATCATCGGATCGAAGTAGGGCGGGATCTCGCAGCCGGCCTCGACCCAGGTGTCGATGCGCAGGTGCTGGCCGTCCGCCGACGGGAAGTCCACGGCGGTGAGCAGGCCGGGGCTCGGCTGGAAGTCGCGGCCCGGGTCCTCGGCGTACAGGCGCGCCTGGATGGCGTGGCCGTTCGGCTTGAGACTATTCACCAGCTCGGCCAGCGGCGGCAGCTCGCCGGCGGCCAGTTCGATCATCCAGCGCACCAGGTCGACGCCCCAGACCTGCTCGGTGACGCCGTGTTCGACCTGCAGGCGGGTGTTCACCTCGAGAAAGTAGAAGCGCTGGGCTTCGGCGTCGTAGACGAATTCGACGGTACCAGCGCTGCGGTAGCTCACCGCCTTGGCCAGGGTGATCGCCGCCGCGCAGAGCGCCTCGGCCATGCCCGCCGGCAGGTCTGGCGCCGGGGTTTCCTCCAGCACCTTCTGGTTGCGCCGCTGCACCGAGCAGTCGCGCACGCCGAGGGCAATCACCTCGCCGGCGCCGTCCCCGAACACCTGCACCTCCAGGTGGCGGGCGCGCTCGATGTATTTCTCGATGAACACGCCCGAATCGCTGAAGTTGTTCTGCCCCAGGCGCTTGACGGCCTCGAAGGCCTCGGACAGCTCCCCGGCATTGCGGCATACGCGCATGCCGATGCCGCCGCCGCCGGCGGTGCTTTTCAGCATCACCGGGTAGCCCACCTGCTCGGCTGCGCCGAGGGCATCGGCGAGGCTGTCGAGCAGCTCGGTGCCTTCGAGCATCGGTACGCCGTGCTGCTTGGCCAGGGCGCGGGCGGTGTGCTTGAGGCCGAACACCCGCAGTTGCTCGGGCGTCGGGCCGACGAAGGCGATGCCGGCGGCTTCGCAGGCTTCGGCAAAGGCGGCGTTCTCGGAGAGAAAGCCATAGCCGGGGTGGATCGCCTTAGCGCCGGTCTGCCGGGCAATGCCGAGGATCTTGTTCACCACCAGGTAGGTGCTGGCGGCCGGGCCGTCGCCCAGGCTGTGGGCTTCGTCGGCCTGCTGCAGGTGCAGGCTGGCGGCGTCGGCCTCGGAGTAGACGGCCACGCCTTTCACGTCCAGGGCACGCAGCGTACGCAGGATGCGGCAGGCGATGGCCCCGCGGTTGGCGATCAGGAGTTTGTCGAACATCGTCTGAAACCCTCGAAGGGCTGGGCGGGCCGTCCCGCCTTTATTCGTTCAGTACCCCCGGCCGTCCGGAGGTTGAAATGCGCATTTGGGGCCGCGCGGCGATTTGCTTTAGCGCACCAACGGGCGCTTGCATGGCCTGCGGTGGGCTGAAGCCCAACCCGCGTACAGCCCGGCACGCGCCTGCAGCAGCGGCAGCAGGTAGCGGCGAAGCAGCGGCATCAGGCCCATACCAGCACCTCGGCGGGCGTCGGGTTCCAGCCGTTGCAGGGGTTGTTCAGCTGCGGGCAGTTGGAGATCAGCACGATCACGTCCTGCTCGGCCTTGAGCTCCACGTACTTGCCGGGCGCGGAGATGCCGTCGGCAAAGGTCAGCCCGCCTTCGGGCGTGACCGGCACGTTCATGAAGAAGTTGATGTTGGCGCCGATGTCGCGTTTGGTCAGGCGCCCGTCGTGCAGGCTGGCGCGCAGGAAGTTGTCGCGGCAGCTGTGCATGTAGCGCTTGTCCAGGGCGTAGCGCACCACGTTGCTCTCCTGGGCGCAGGCGCCGCCGAGGGTGTCGTGGCGGCCGCAAGTGTCGGCGACGATGGTCAGCAGCGGGTTGCCCAGGTTGGAATAGAGCACCGTGCCGGTAGTCAGGTACACGCGGTTCTGCCGGCGCAGGGTGCGCTGCGGGTCGTAGCGCTCGCGCGGGTTCCTGGCGCTGAAGAACAGGGTGTCCACGGCCTGGTTGCCTTCGAGATCGAGCAGGCGCAGGGTCTGCCCGGCCTCTACTTCGAACAGGTACGGCTCGCCGGCCGGGATCACGTGGCGGAAGGCGGTGGTTTCGGGGTGCAGGCTGCTTTCGGTAAGCGTCATGGTCGGTCTCCTTCAGGCTGCTGCGCCAGCAGCCCGGCAGTACAGGATGTGCTGCCCGCGAATCGCGTGCGATTCGGCGGGAGCCTGTCGCGGACACGTGCCGCGACGGGCGTCGCATGAGCGGTTCAGGGACGAACCGCTCATGCCAGATAAAGCCGTTCGGTGTTATGGAAGGCGCGGCCGTTTTCCGGGCGCGAGGTGCGGCAGAGCACGCTGATGCCGTCGCTCGCCACCTGCTGCCAGCTGAGCTGGACCGGCTTGGGCGCGTACACCGGGTTCGGGTCCATCGGGTGCTGCAGGGCGGTGAGGATCACCAGGGTGTCCATCGGCGCGTACAGCTCGACGTAGTCGCCGGCCTGGCTGTTGCCCGGCTGGAAGGCGAAGGCGCCGTCGGCGGTGACGTCCACCCGGCTGAACAGGTTGAGCACCATCAACAGGTCCTGCAGGTTGAGGTCCCACTTGCCCATCTCGACGAGCAGGTTGTCCACGCCGTTGCGAAAGAAGGCATTGCGCAGTTCCTGGTAACGCCCTTCGCCGTACTTCTCGGCGACTTCCTCGGCGTTGAGCACGCCGCCAAAGCTGTCGTGCCAGCCGCAGGTATCGGCCGTGATGGCGGCCAGTACCCGCCCCATGTCCGAATACAGGCAGTGGCCGGCGGTCAGTTTGGCGGTGTGCTGGCCCTTGAGGGTGTCCGGCAGGTTGAGGCGTTCGCTCTTCTCATGGGCGTTGAGCAGCATGACGCTGACGTTGGCACCGCCTTCGAGGTCGGTCAGGCGCAAGAGCTGGCCGCGCTTGAGCACGAAGGAGGTATGGCCGCCACCGGGGACGGTTTCCTCGTAGAGGGTCGGGCGCAGGCTGAGGCAGGCACTCATGGATCAGGCTCCTTGCAGGGCGGGTTGCAGGCTGCCGGCAACATGGCTCGGCAGCGTCTCGACGGCGGCGCGTGCGGCGCGGCGGTCTTCATTGAGCGGGATGTCGTAGGTCACCCGGGCGCCATAGGCACCGGGGGCATGGGGGTCGAGGCGGGGCTTGTCGAACACCAGGATGCGGGTGCCGAGCGTGAAGCCTTCGGTGAGGTCGTGGGTGACCATGAACACGGTCAGCCGGGTCTCGTTCCACAGCTCCAGCAGGAGGGCATGCATGTCCTTGCGGATGCCCGGGTCGAGCGCGCCGAAGGGTTCGTCGAGCAGCAGCACGCGCGGCTTCATCACCAGCGCCTGGGCGATCGCCAGGCGCTGCTGCATGCCACCGGAGAGCTGCGCCGGGTATTTGGCCAGCGCATGGCCGAGGCCGACCTTCTCCAGCATCGCCGCCGCCTCGTCACGCGCCCGGCGCTTGGCGCCACCCAGCAGGCGACCGAGCAGCGGGGCGTTGGGCAGCTCCAGGCCGAGGGCGACGTTGTCCAGCACAGTCAGGTGCGGGAACACCGAGTAGCGCTGGAACACCACGCCGCGGCTGGCGTCCGGCTCGTGGGCGATCGGCGCGCCGTCGAGCAGGATCTCCCCACGGCTGGGGCGCTCCTGGCCCAGCAGCAGGCGCAGGAAGGTGGACTTGCCGCAGCCGGAGGCGCCGACCAGGGTGCAGAACTCGCCTTCGGCAACGCTCAGGTCCAGGCGCTCCAGCACGACCTGGTCACCGTATTGCTGCCAGACATTCCTTACCGCAATGAAGGGCTTGGAATCGCCTGCTACGCGGGCCCCGGGCTGCGTTGCGCGATGCTCATCGACTGCGAGTCCACTCCGGTCGCCTTGCTCCGGGCGCCTTGCCAAGGACCCGCTCGCGACGGCTCCGCTTTCGTTACGGCTCATGCCTTGGCTCCTTCGTACCAGGGAAACAGCGTCCGGGTCAGGCGGCGCAGGGCGTAGTCCATCGCCCAGGCGAGCAGCGTGATCCAGGCGACGTAGGGCAGGATGACGTCCATCGACAGGTAGCGACGCACGAGGAAGATGCGGTAGCCGAGGCCGTCGGTGCTGGCGATGGCTTCGGCGGCGATGAGAAACAGCCAGGCCGAGCCGAGCACCAGGCGCAGCGCGATGAGCAGGCGCGGCATCAGCTGTGGCAGCACCACCCGCAGGATCAGCGTCCAGGTGTTGGCGCCGAGGGTCTGCGCCTTGATCAACAACTCGGCCGGCAGCTGGCGGGCCTGCTGCTCGAGGTCGCGCGCCAGCACCGGGGTGATGCCGATGACGATCAGCATCACCTTCGACAGCTCGTCCAGGCCAAAGACGATGAACAGGATCGGCAGGATCGCCAGCGGCGGCACCATCGAGAGCACCGTCAGCAGGGGTGACAGGGCGGCACCGAACAACGGTAGCGTGCCGGCCAGCACGCCCAGGCAAAGCCCGGCCAGTGCGGCAATGCCCAGGCCCATGCCCAGGCGCTTGAGGCTGGCGAGCGTGTCCTGCCAGAGCAGGTAGTCGCCGCTGCGCTTGTCCGGGGTGAAGGCCATGCGCTCTACCGCATCGGCCATCTGCTGCATGCTCGGCAGGAGCTTGTCGCGCGGGTTCTCGGCCAGACGCTGCGCGGAGCTGCCCAGGTAGAGCATCAGCAGCAGGGCGAACGGCAGGATGGCCAGCATCATCCAGCCCGGGCGGCCGGGATGGCGGTTGATCAGGCGCATGGTGTGTTCCCTCGGCTGAGGGAGAGACGAACCGCGGTGTCGTCCGGGCCGCTGGGCGCGGCGGGGCGCAATGCCGGATGGCAGGTCTGGTTCATATAGGACTCCCTCCAGTTTTTCGAGACAGGGCGGTAGGAGCTGCGGGTGCTTGCACGCAGTTCTCCCGGGCTTTTATCCCGCCGTGTAACCTCGCTGGAGGTCGCCAACTCTCGGACCAGTCACTCGCCAGGCGAGCCGGAACCCTAGTCGGCCATTTTTGAGCAATCTGGCTCATCCGTGAGCAGCAGCTCCCTGCACCCGGAGCGTTGCAATGCCGGTGCCAGTTCCCCCGCACTCGCCGCAAAGCCGCATGGCGCCCGGCCCGCAGGCGTTCGGCGCGGCCACTGTCAGCCGCTGCCAGACACGGCGAGCGCACCACAGAGGTGCATCGCTGCTTCATGACGGCTCAGCGGTAACGGGAAACGGAGCGGGCTAGTTGGCCTGCAAGGCCAGTGCGCTGTCGCGGCGAACCTTGCGCTCGTTGCCGAAGCGCCGGGTCAGGCCGATGCGGTCGAAGTGTTCGAGCAACTGGATGCTGCGCTTGCGGCCCAGGCCGATGCGGTCACGAAAGGCGGCGGCGCGGATCACCCCCTGCTGCGCCTCCAGTTCGAGCACCGTAGCGGCCAGCTCGCGCAGCGTATGCTCGGGGTAGAACAGGTCCTTGACCACCTGCTGCAGCTGGCCAAGGCGCGCCAGCTTGCGCAGCAGCAGGCGCATCTGCGCTTCCTCCACGCCAAGCTCGCGGGCCAGGTCGCGTACCCAGGGCGGGTCGAAGCGCCCGGCTTCCAGCTGCGGCCAGAGCCGCGCGCGCAGCGCTTCTTCGGGCTCGCTCAGGCGCACCTGGTGATCGGGCAGGTGCAGCCAGGGGCCGCTGGCGGCCACCCGACCGTCGGCCAGCGCCTGCTCCAGCAGGGCGATGAACACCGGTCGCTCGAGCGCGGCGAAGGCGTAGCGGCGCAGGCGGTCGCGGTCCGGGCCGAGTTCGTCCGGCTGCGCCTCGTGGAAGCGCCCGAGGGCGGCCACCAGTTCCTCGCCAAGCGCCTGCCAGCGGGGTGCGTGGAATAACCGGGTTCCGCCGCGCGTTGCGACCGGCAGGGCCGTCTGCGGCAATTGCCAGCCCGCGCTTGGCCGGTTGAACTGGCGCTCCAGCGCCGCCGGGTCGAGGCCGTTGAGGCTCTGCGCCAGCAGGGCCGGCAACGCCTGTTCCAGCTGCTCGGCGGCGAGCGCCTCGAGCTGCGCCAGGCGTGCCTCGCGGCGGCGGTTGCGCGGCGGCGCGAAGGGATCGAGCACGCGCCCGCCGCCAAGCGTGCGCTGCGCAGACTGGTCGCGCAGCACGATGCGATCACCATGCACCGCATGCACCGGCGCGTTGAGCTGCAACTGCACGAAGGCCGTGGCGCCCGGTGCCAGCTGCTCGCCGGCCAGCAGGGCGACGCGGCCGGTGACGTCCTGGGCGCCGAGGTGCACATGCACCGGGGTCCAGTGACGCAGTTCGTGCGCTTCACCGGCAAGCAGGCTGAATTCGACTTCGATGCGCTGGGTCGGCGCGTGCAGCCGCGGCTGCAGCAGCCAGTCGCCCCGGCGAATCTGCTCGACGTTCAGCCGCTCGCCGGCCAGGTTCAGTGCCACGCGCTGACCGGCATGGGCCTCGCCGGCCTCGCGGTTCTGCGCGTGCAGGCCGCGCACCCGCACGCTGCGCCCGCTGGGGCTGAGCAGCAGCTCGTCGCCGACCTGAACGCGCCCGGCGAACGCGGTGCCGGTGACCACCACACCCGCGCCGGTGACGCTGAAGGCGCGGTCGATGGCCAGGCGGAAGTGGCCGTCGTCGCGCCGCGCGGCCGCCCTACCCGCCTCGGCGACCAGCGCCGCACGCAGGGCCTCGACACCTTCGCCGGTCAGGCTGGAGACGGCGAAGATCGGAGCCCCGGCCAGGGGTCCGGCGGCCAGCAGGCCTTCGACCTGTTGCCGGACGTGCGCAATGCGCGACGGCTCGACGCGGTCGATCTTGCTGATCGCCACCAGCGCGCGGCGGATGCCGAGCAGCTCGACGATCGCCAGGTGCTCGCGGGTCTGCGGCATCACGCCATCGTCGGCGGCCACCACCAGCAGTACGCAGTCGATGCCGCTGGCACCGGCCAGCATGTTGTGGATGAAGCGCTCGTGGCCGGGCACGTCGATGAAGCCGGTGAGTGCGCCTTCACCGAGGTCGGCATAGGCGTAGCCGAGGTCGATGGTGATGCCGCGCTCGCGCTCCTCGCGGCGGCGGTCGCCCTGCTGGCCGGTCAGCGCCTTGAGCAGTGCGGTCTTGCCATGGTCGATATGGCCGGCGGTGCCGACGATCACGCCAGGGCCTCGCGCAGCAGCGGCAGCTGTTCGACGAAGCCCGGCTCGTCGTCGAGCTGGCGCAGGTCGAGCCAGAGGGCGTCGTCGTCGATCCGCCCGAGCACCGGAAGCGGCAGGCCGCGCAGCGCTTCTTCCAGCTGACGCAGGCTGCGACCACGCAGGCGCCTGGACTGCTGCGGGCGGATACACAGCGCGGCGCTGGGCAGGCGTGCCACCGGCTGTGCGCCGCTGCCGATCATGCCCAAGGCCTCGGTTACTGCGACGTGCCAGCGCTCGCCGAGCACGCCGGCCAGCGCCGGGGCGAGGCGTTCAGCCTGGCTGCGGATCTCCGCTTGCGGGCGGCTGAGCAGGCGCAGGCTGGTGAGGCGCTCGGCCAGGCGGTCGGGGTCGCGATAGAGGTTGAGCACCGCTTCCAGCGCGGCAAGGGTCAGCTTGTCGACGCGCAGGGCGCGCTTGAGCGGGTTCTTCTTGATCTTCTGGATCAGTGTCTTGCTGCCGACGATCAGCCCGGCCTGCGGGCCGCCGAGCAGCTTGTCGCCGCTGAAGGTAACGATGTCGGCGCCGTCGCGCAGCGCTTCCTGCACCGTCGGCTCTTTCGGCAGGCCCCAGCGCGAGAGGTCGAGCAGGCTGCCGCTGCCCAGATCCTCCAGCAACGGCAGATCGTGGGCATGGGCGATGCGTGCCAGTTCAGCGGTGGCGACGCTGGCGGTGAAGCCCTGCACGCTGTAGTTGCTGGTGTGCACGCGCATCAACAGGCCCGAGCGCGGGTTGATCGCCGCCTCGTAGTCGCGTGCGTGGGTGCGGTTGGTGGTGCCGACTTCATGCAGCTTCACGCCGGCGCGGGCCATGATGTCGGGGATGCGGAAGGCGCCGCCGATCTCGATCAGCTCGCCGCGGGAGATGATGCCTTCCTTGCGTGCGCCGAGGCTGTTCAAGGCCAAGAGCACGGCGGCGGCGTTGTTGTTGACCACGGTGACCGCCTCGGCGCCGGTCAGCTCGCGGATCAGTCCTTCGATGAGGTCGTCGCGGTCGCCGCGCTTGCCGGTGGCGAGATCGAATTCCAGGTTGAGCGGGTAGCGCGCGGCAAGGGTGATTGCCTCGATGGCTTCATCCGGCAGCAGGGCGCGACCGAGGTTGGTGTGCAGCACCGTGCCGGTGAGGTTGAACACCCGGCGCACGCGGCTCTTGTGCTGGCTGGCCAGGCGTTCGCCGGCGCGCCCGGCGAGCACCGCTTCGGACAGCTCCAGCGGCGCAAGCTGGCCGCTCAGCGCCGGCTCGCGCAGCTCGTCGAGCAAATCGCGCAGCGTGGCGAGCAGCGCCTGGCGCCCGTAGCGCTGCTGCAGCGGCTGGCAGGCCTCGGCGCGCAGCAGTTTGTCTACCGAGGGCAGGCGTCCGCTGTTCACCCCTCGCCTCCCGGTGCCAGCAGCAGGTTGGGTGCCCGGCGCTGGTGGCCCTGTTCGGCGAGCAGCAGATCCAGGTCGAGGGTGGCAAGGTCGGCCGATAGCGTCTCGCCGTCGGGCGCCAGCTCCAGGTAGAGCAGCTTGAGGTAGCTGTCGCAGCCGGGGCAGACCTCGGCCTTGATGCCCTGCGGCGAGCCCTCGAAGTGCAGGTAGTCGAGCTTCTTGGTGCTCTGGCAGTGGCTGCACTTGAGTCGCACGTAATGCCACTCGCCAGCGCACAGTGAGCAGACCAGGTAGCGCAGGCCGTTCATCTGCCCCCGGTGGCGGATCACGCCGGCCATCGCCGGGGCGCCGCAGCAGGGGCAATGCGCCTGGTCCTCACGCTCGCGCAGCGTGCTGAAGTCCAGCTCCAGCGCCAGCTGCGTCCAGGCCGTCTGCAGCGCCGCGCCCAGGAAGGGCACCAGCGCTGCCGGCAGGGCGTCGTACTGGCCGCTGAGCAGGGTGGTGGCCCAGGCGATGCGTTGGCCGGCGTCGGCCGTGCGCAGCTGCTCGATGGCCGCCTCGACCGCGGGGTTGGCCGGCACCTCGTAGGCCTCGAGCCAGGCGTCGAGGACAGGCAGCCAGCCCCCTTCACGCACCAGGGTGTCGGTCGCCAGCGGCGGCATGCCGTGGGCCAGGCACTCACGGGTGCGATGGGGATCCGCGGCCGGTAGCGCCGGCGGATTGTCCAGCACCTGTTGCTGCGCCCGGCAGACGCCGGCGAGCAGGCGCAGGTAGTCGCCCATCGGATGGCCATCGGCGAGGCGCTCGAGACGCTCGGCACGCAGCACGAAGAGTTCACGGGGAGGCAGGTTGAAGAACGGCGGTTTGCTGGCGGCAGCTTCGATCTGCCCTGGCTCGAGAATGGTGCCTGACACGCAGGACTCCTTGATCGGGTGAGACGGCGCCGGGGCTCGGCGCCGTCGTTGAGCTTTGAGAGCGGGCCGCCACGAAGATTCCCCCTGGGGGCTCCGTGACGGCGACGGCCTTACTTGCGCTCGACCTCCTTGGCCCAGAGCGGATGATGCTTGCGTGCCCAGGCGCGGCTGACCGTACCGTAGAGCATCGCGCCCATCGAGCCCTTGATCCAGATCGCCGCGTAGATGTGCACGATGATCGAGACGATCAGCACGAAGGCGGCCAGTGCATGCAGCACGGCAGCCAGACGCAGCGTGGTGATGCCGAAGAAACTGCTGAAGTACTCGCGCCAGATGACGATGCCGCTGAACAGCAGCACCAGCATGCTCAGCACCAGCGTCCAGTACAGCAGCTTCTGTCCGGCGTTGTAGCGCCCGACCGGCGGCAGTTTTTCTTCGCGGTTGTGCACCACGTCGTTTATCTGCCTGAGCCACTGGCGGTCTCGTGCTTCGATGCGGTTGTGCCCGGCGAAGCGGATTGCCAGCACCAGAAAGAAGACGAACATCGCCACCCCGATGAACGGGTGCAGGATGCGCGTCCAGGTGCCGCCGCCAAACAGCCCGGAGAGGCCGAACAGCGCCGGGTGGAACAGCGCCAGCCCCGACAGTGCGGCGAGCACGAAGAGGATGGCGACCGCCCAGTGATTGGACCGCTGGGACGGGGTGTAGCGTTCGATGTCGTGTTTCATCGTTGGCTCCTTGAGCAGGCGATTACCCGCAACGGCGGCCCCCCGCGGGGGCCGCTGCCGTCAGGCTCTCGGCTCCTTCGGATCGACCACGTGCACGGCCGGATCGACCTGATGCACCCCCGTTTCGCCCGAGGCGTCGGCCTCGTCTTCCTCCACGCGCACCGGACCGACCCGCGTGTAGTGGAAGAAGCCGGCCAGCACCGCGGCGCCCATGCCGAGCAGCGCGAGCGGCTTGGCCACGCCTTTCCACAGCCCCACCAGCGGGCTGATGGTCGGCTCGTTCGGCAGCTCGCTGTACAGCGTCGGCTGGTCGGCATGGTGCAGCACGTACATCACGTGGGTGCCGCCCACGCCGTCGGGGTCGTACAGCCCGGCCTTGTCGAAGCCACGCTCCCTGAGGTCGGCGATGCGCCCGGCGGCGTGCTCCTTCATGTCGTCCTTGCTGCCAAAGACGATGGCCCCGGTGGGACAGGTCTTCACGCACGCCGGCTCCAGGCCGACCGAAACGCGATCCGAGCACAGGGTGCACTTGTAGGCCTTCTTGTCCTTTTCCGACAGGCGCGGCACATCGAACGGGCAGCCGGTGATGCAGTAGCCGCAGCCGATGCACTTGTCCTGGTTGAAGTCGACGATGCCGTTGGCGTACTTCACGATCGCCCCCGGGCTCGGGCAGGCCTTCAGGCAGCCCGGCTCGGCGCAGTGCATGCAGCCGTCCTTGCGGATCAGCCACTCGAGGTTGCCGCTCTGCGGGTTCTCGTACTCGGCGAACTTCATCACCGTCCAGGATTCGGCGGTGAGGTCGATCGGGTTGTCGTAGGTGCCATGGCTGGTGCCGACCTCGTCACGCAGGTCGTTCCATTCCGAGCACGCCACCTGGCAGGCCTTGCAGCCGATGCACTTGGACGTGTCGATCAGCTTGGCGACCTCGCCGATCTCGCGGATCGACGGCCGCTCCGTGGTCGTGGCGGAGCGGGCAATCACGTCTTGAGTAGCCATCATGCCTTCTCCACGTTGACCAGGAACGACTTGAACTCCGGCGTCTGGGTGTTCGCGTCACCGACGAAGGGCGTCAAGGTGTTGGTCAGGTAGCCGTTGCGCGCCACGCCGGAGAAGCCCCAGTGCAGCGGAATGCCGACCTGATGCACGGTCTTGCCGTCGACCGTCAGCGGCTTGATGCGCTTGGTCACCACCGCCACCGCCTTGATGTAGCCGCGGTTGGACGACACCTTGACCCGCTCGCCGGCCTTGATGCCGAGCTCGTTGGCCAGCACCTCGCCGATCTCGACGAACTGCTCGGGCTGGGTGATGGCGTTGAGCCGGCAATGCTTGGTCCAGAAGTGGAAGTGCTCGGTCAGGCGGTAGGTGGTCGCCGCATAGGGGAACTCCTCCGCCGTGCCGAACAGCTCCATGTCGTTCTTGAACACGCGCGCTGCCGGGTTGCTGACCGCCTTGGGGTTGTCCGGGTGCATCGGGTTGCGCCCGATCGGCGTCTCGAACGGCTCGTAGTGCTCGGGGAACGGCCCCTCGTTCATCTTGTCGACGGCGAACAGCCGCGCCACCCCTTCGGGGTTCATGATGAACGGGTTCATGCCCGCCTCCGGCGGCGAGTCGACCTTGAAGTCCGGCACGTCGGTACCGGTCCAGGCCTTGCCGTTCCACCAGACCAGACGCTTCTTCTCTGCGTCCCACGGCTGGCCGGAGACGTCGGCCGAAGCGCGGTTGTAGAGAATCCGCCGGTTGGCCGGCCAGGACCAGGCCCAGCCAAGGGTCTGCCCCATGCCGTAGGGGTCGGCATTGTCGCGCCGCGCCATCTGGTTGCCGGCCTGGGTCCAGGCGCCGCAGAAGATCCAGCAGCCGCTGGCCGTACTGCCGTCGGCACGCAGCTGGGCGAATCCGGCGAGCTGCTCACCAGCCTTGGCCAGCACCGCCCCGGTCGCCGGGTCGGTCACGTCGGCCAGGGCCTTACCGCTGAACTCACGCGCAATCTCCTCGGGGCTCGGCTCATCCGGGCGCATGTACGACCAGTCGATGTTGAGCAAGGCGTCGGCATTGGCGCCGCCCTCCTCCCGGTACAGGTTGCGCAGGCGATGGAACAACCCACCCATGATCGCCACGTCGGTGCGCGCCAGCCCCGGCGGCTCGGCGGCTTTCCAGTGCCACTGCAGCCAGCGGCCGCTGTTGACCAGCGAGCCGTCTTCCTCGGCGAAGCAGGTGGTCGGCAGGCGGAACACGGTGGTCTGGATGCTTGCCGTGTCGACGTCGTTGTATTCGCCGGCGTTGCGCCAGAACTCGCTGGTCTCGGTGGCCAGCGGATCCATCACCACCAGGTATTTCAGCTTCGCCAGCGCCGCGCTGACCTTGGCCTTGTTGGGGA